>Ga0247609_10002265_pt1 | contig 20723 bp, 15 predicted proteins | sample 172DNAGHGlowgp2_FD_193487 | JGI IMG/M metagenome (GOLD analysis project Ga0247609, IMG submission 193487) | Sheep rumen microbial communities from Palmerston North, Manawatu-Wanganui, New Zealand - 1728 DNA GHGlow gp2 | ecosystem: Host-associated > Mammals > Digestive system > Stomach > Rumen ...
AAGAGCAAGCTAAGAGCATGTTTGGTCAGATTTTCACTTATGATGAAGATGGCCTCATGCAATATCGAGAAAACGTTGTTGACGATTTACTCGCCAAATTGAATGAAACCGATGAGCATGGTAATCTTACAGGCGCTGCGGAAAGTGCGGTTAAACAAGTATCCTATTTACAAGATTGGATAGCAGCGCATCCATATAAGGATGAAAATGGTAATGTTACTACTTTTGACTTATCTGACCTCATGATTGACCCTGAAACTGGTAAAAAGTGGAAGGCCAATAATGAGGAAGACGCCGCTAAAATCATGGAACGTTTCTGGGATGAATTTGATGGCTGGATTGACGAATTAGATGGTCTATACGATTCTTATAACGATAAGTTAAAAGACATCGAAGACCTTATCGCCAAGGAAAATGAGCTACTTCAAGAATACGTTGATAATCAACTTGAACTTGAAGACCGCATCATGAAGGCCATTGAAGCTCGCGAACAAGCCTTAATCGACACCATGAATAAGGAAAAGGACGCCTTAGCTGAGGCTTCTTCTGCTTATATAACGGGCTTAACCGACGCTCTAAATAAGGAACGTCAAATGTACGACCGCAATAAAGATGACCAAGAAACCACCCGCTTACAGCGGCAACTTGGCATCTTACAGCGTAGCGGCGGTTCGGCCGCAGAAATTCGCAGCCTACAAGAACAAATCAATGATAGGTTACAAGATAGCTACTTTGATGCCCAACAAGCACAAATTGATGCGGTTAAAGAGGCTTCGGATTTAGAGCTTGAACGTTTGGAGCAACAAATTGAGATTGCCCAAGAAACCCTTGATTTCTATAAGGAACATGGATTGTTCAATGAAGAAATGGAAGCCATTATGAGAGGGTCGGATGAAGAAATTATTAGCTTTATTACTACTCATGATGGTGAATGGGCCGGTTTAAGCGAATTGGCGCATGATGAGCAGTTACGCGAACTTACCCAAATGGTTCAACTTTGGACCGAAGACCGCGGTAAAGAAATGGGTTGGAAAGAGTGGCGCGATAAGGCGTTACAGGCAGATGAAACCTTAACTGCGGGAGACCTTGATAAGTTCCATGATGTTTATGGTACAACATTTAAAGCAGCATTGGATAGTGGTGACTCACCCGAAGTAGCTCGCGCAAAGGCGACAGCCGCAGCGGAAGCAGCACTACAAGCGCATAAAGCGAAGGGAACCGGAGAAACGCAACAAGAAGAAACCACGACCACCCAAACTGAAACTGAAACCGAAACCAAGAAGTTTGAACCATTTACTGGATATTTTGATAAGACTGGTTCTTTATCATTATATGAAAATAAAGACGGTAAAAAACGTTTAGGTTATTTCGGACCTGGCGCAGGAACTGGTCATAGCTTTAAAGTACTGGACTATGACCCCTCAACACCAGATTGGGCTTATATAGAGACTGGACTAGCTGGTAAGAGTGGATTGTTTAAAGGATGGGCAAAAATTGGTGCCGCGCAATCTATCTTACAATCTACTCGTGACAGATTACATGGTAAGAGTGGCGGTGGCAGTTCTACTGGCACAGGCGCTGCTGGGGCAGGTGGTGGTACTGGCGTTACTTCTAAGCCGTCTACTCCAACCCCTAAGCCGGAATCAAAACCAGAAGGTACTGGGTCAGGTGGCGCTTCATTCTTACGAACAGTTGCGGAACAAGCAATTAGTGGTCAACAAACACGTGACCAACTACAAGATATGTATTTACAATTAGCGCATCAAGTAACAACGCCAGAATTATTAGGACAAACTTATTATACTGGAAATAATCAATCTTTTGTAATAAATAATCCTTATTTCACTATTGAGACCAATGATGTTGATGGTTTATATGAAGGTATTGCTAACGCTTTTAATAGTAGTACCACTTATGTTAAACGGAGGTAATGGAGTATGGCTAACGAAACTTTAATCGGCGGTTATCCTACTGATTATCCTCAATATCCACCCTACCATAACCCACAAGTATATCACCTAGTTAAGGATGAGAGCGGCGAAAGCCGCTCTTTCCTTGACCGGGCTTTTATAAGTTTCAGTTATGGCGGCGTTAATATTGAGGATTTTGGATTAATTGCTACTTTTGAGGATAATGGAAAAACTGGCAATGCATATGCCAATTTTGAGGATTTAACATCTAATTATAGCGTAGTAGACGGACAATTTTATTGGGGTTCTCACTACACAACTGACGCGCTAAATTTTGCTCTTGCGACAGATGGTATGACACAAAAACAGCTTGACGCTTTTAAACAACATTTTAGGCCCGGCCGCAGTTTACCGCTAATTTTGGCAGAGCATCCTTATCGTGCGATATTAGCGAGAGTATCACAGTCACCGACTTATACTTTGGTTCCCTTTCAAGAGATAGAAAAACATATTATTTTGGATACTGAAAAGGTTGTACCAGTTACGGTGTATAGAGGCACAATACAATTGAGTTTTATAATGGATATGCCATTTTGGTATGGGACGACTAGTTATTTACATAAAGTTGTTGCTGAATTAAGTCAAGATGAAATTAAAAGTATTATAGAGGATGGTTTAGTAATAACGCAACCACAATTGACGGAATCTTATTTTTTAGGCAATAATAAATTATTATTAACTGGTATTAATCTTGGAACTCTTAATGTTGATATTGATAATCCATATAATATTATTGCTAGTAGTAAATATGAAGATATTTTTACAGCGAAATATGTAGATGACTCGGCATCTATCGAAGAGGTTTCTTTCGTGCCTTTTTCTGGTAGACGCACTAGCGAGGGCATTTTTTTATCACTAAAATACCCTATAAATAATGAGTATTTAGATAATCAGCATTATGTTACTTTTAAAACTAGCCTTAATTACGGGCCTTCTTTTTCTGATTGGAATACCGGGAATAATAGTATTTTTTATCCAATTGAAGATACGGTAATTAATAATACACTTTGGCGTGATGGACAAGAGTGGCACTTAAATATACCATCAGGCGGTATGATACCTTATCCTTCCGCAAATGAAGTAGAGCATTTATCATTACAGCTCAATATTTATAAAATTATAGATGATACTATGGAAGTAATATCACCTACTAATTTTAAACTTATAAAAGAAATAACAATTTTTCCATCATTGACATTCACAGAAGCTGAGGGGAAAGCGCAGGGTGTATTAGGCCAGTTGTATTATGCTGGCACCGCTCCTTCTAAACCCATTATTAAATTTACAATTACTCCGCAATTTCAAACAAGCGGTTTGCCATATATTGTTGTTCCTACGAACTCCTTTATAACAAAAACTAATCCATATAATGTATTAAGTCTAACAAATACTGCGACTGGTAAAGTTACACAATTTAAGTTTTCCTTACCGGGTTTTTATCAATCATACAATCAGGTTATTAAATTAGTGTCAGAGAATTGGACGTTAGATTGGACATCACTAGCTGAATTGTTACGTAATAGTATTAAAGACTATTATATTCGCGCGCAAGCTATTAAATTGTGTGAAGAAAAGGTTACTCCATTAACAGATTTTTGTACTGCTTTACAAAATAATATAAAAAATTCAACCGCAACTTTTATCTTTAATTCCGCAACCGGTGAAGCGATAGGTAGATTTACATTAGAACATAACGATGGCGCTGACACTTCAACTATTGAAGAAAATGTAGGAGATATGGTTTATGGGGATTATCTGGTTATAGAGGAACAAAATCATTTAATAAATGGACAAATTTCGTCCGACGATTGTTATCAAATAACCACTGATTATCCCGGTGGTTTACAAAATTTCACAATCCTCTACAACAATATGTATCTATAAGGAGTAAAAGGAGTTGAGACTTTAATGATGACGGATGTAAATCAACGAAGTTATGAAGTCTCTATTTGGACGCTTCAAGACAGTTTTATTACTGTCTTGAAGCCTACCAATTTAGAGTTTAAAGGTCAGATACAAGACCCAGATATGAATTTGAAAAATGATGGCACATTAGTGTTTTCATTTTCTATCCCTATGTATCTACGGACCGACAAACAAACCGTTATAGAAAATCCTATTTGGTACACTACTCGTAATGGCGTTTTGGCCGCGAGTATGCGAAAGTTAAAGGTTATTTTTAATAAAAAGCAAGAAAACGAAGCTGTTTTTGAATTTATTATAACAAAAGTAACTGAATCGCATGACCGTGGTCAATTGATGTGTAAGGTTGAAAGCGAGAGCCTTGCCTTCCATGAATTGGGGCATCATGGCGTAACAATTAGCCTTGACGGTGATGATTACGCAGCAGATGTTGCCGCGGCAGAAGAAAGTAAAGAAACCAATACTTTGCGGTGGCAAGACGCAACACAGGCAGGGCCAATTGCGCATTTTAATGTCACCAGTTATACGGTAATTAACAATAGACTTAATCTCGTATTGGTGCCAACCGCAGATAAGAATGTAGGCGCGGATGCGAGTGACCGCAACTGGGGTTTCGCATTAGACGGGAAATCTATTTCATCTGGTCCTTGGGAAGGTAATAAACCGGCTCACGGTTATGATTTTACAGTAGATTTAATTGAGAATTTGGGTTTTCGAGTATCTATTGGTTCTTCTATGTTTGATACTGATGCTAGCACTTTAACTATTCGTCTTTCTTCAAGAAGCACCGTTAGTGCGTATTCCAGCAATATAATTGATATAAAATTTTGGAAAGGTGCGCCAGAAGCTCCTTTAAATAATCTCCAATATTGGACAGAAAAGGCATTGGTTTATTCTGATTGGAAGTACATTATCCAAATGGATTGGGCTTCATATGATGGTGTAATTGTAGATGGTTATGCCGATATGAACTTAATCGACCGCGACACTTTAAACGCAGAACGTGAAGCTAATGGATTACGGCGTTGTGATACTGTATATGAGGATGAATACATCCCAAGCTGGAAAGTAACAGAAGATGGTAGTGCGCTTGAAGCAGACGGCGACCCGGTATTATTTAAGGAGAAGTGCCGCCAAGTTTCTATATCAGAAAGTAATATTTACAATATTACCCAAACACTTGCGGAAGAGTTTGGTGTATTTTGTAAGTATAAATATATTTATGATGCGGATTATCATATTATAGATAAATACATTATTTACTATAATAACTTCATTAATGAAGCTAGCGGCGTAAAGGATGTAACGTATCCATATGATACAGATAAAATTTCCCGCACTATGGATGGCACAGATATATGTACCAAGCTATACGTTAAAAGCGTAGATGACGATACTGCGCCAACGGGTATGATTTCCATAATGTCAACCGCGGCAAATCCATCTGGCGAAGATTATATTCTTAACTTCGATTACTTACATGAAATAGGTACTATTACGGATGAGCAATATGCCGCAATTCGACCTTATGAAGTTAAGATGCATGAATTAAATCGCAAGATTGATGAATTAAATGAGATAATTGCGAAGGCTCAAATTGATGAGCAAGAATATTTAGCCACCATCACTGTAACTGAAAATAGTATCGCACAAGCAACTGACCGCTTACAGGAAAACGCTTTGCTATTGAGTTCTGTAACCAAGGATACGGGTTATATTCACTTAACAAAAGGCACCGCATTACATGCCACTTTAATTCCTGATAAGGATGTTCAAGACTTAAAAAAGTATAAAATTAATTTAACTACCGAAGGCGTTGTAGATGGCCAAACAGTTGAATACAAAGACGCTAATGGTAATGTAATTACTAGTGCTAATGCGGCAAAAATAAAAATTTTTAAAGCCGCATCTGATATTCTTCCTGGTACATTTTCATATGTTGACGGTGAAGGTCAGGCTGCGGATAGTTATACTACTGTTGATAAAGATAATAAATTAACATTTAAATATGATGAAAATGATAATATTATAGGTATTACCGGGTTTGACTTAGACAATGGTACATCAACGACTCGTTATCTTGTGCTTTCGTATTCTCCTAAATTATGGTATGAAAATGTTCAGAAAAAGTTTGAAGCTCGCAGAGCTGCTGATGAAGCCGCTAATAAAGAAGCTAAGAAAAATTTAGAGATTACGCAAAAATTACTTAAAGAAAAAACTGAACTGCGGCAAAAACTTATTGATGAAAAAACCGCAGAGATTCGTAAATTCAATATCATGATGGGCCCCGCATTGCGCGAGGGTATTTGGAATCCCGAGGATTATACTGATTATGGAACCAAAGGGCAAGCATTGATACAATGTGGTGATTGGTTAAATGGTTTAACTGTTGAGCAGCATGACACTACTGATATGGTAAGTTTCTTATGGGATACAGAGCCATTTGATGATGAACAACTTGCCTATCAGTCAATTGGTGTGGATATGAAGAAAGAACATTACCCATATGTTCTTTTAGATAAGGCGAAGTTAGATTTAATACGCGATAATAACTTATTTGATAAGTTATGCTTATTCTATAATGCTACGGCGATTGATGATACACAGCAATTCTTGCGGCTCGGCGGCACTATGAAGTTAGCATTTAGGCAGCATACTGATGGTAAAATGTATCCAGTTTTATTATTAACTGGTATGAGCGCAGATGCCGTTGATACAATTCGTAAAGGCACTATTTCATTGGGTATATGTAGCATTGAAACGGTGCCGGTTAGTAGTGAAGAAACTGGTTTGTATAGTTCAGTTTTAAAAATGGTGCCGGAAAAACTATATGATTATGGAAATGTTGAAGTTAAGGACATTATTCATAAGCCTAATGATGAGTATTCTAATATCTATTATCCTCGTATTGAAATAAAATCATTATCCTTGAAGGCTAATTCCGATTGCTTAAAAGTACGTGGAACTGCAAACGCTTTTGATTTTAAGATTGTAAAGGTAACAGCAAGGCATACCAATGATAGGGTTTTTGTTACACCGACTATTGATTCACTTAATAACCATAAAAATATAAAGTTTTTAATAAAATGGATACATCATGATAAGAATGGTAACGAACACGCATGGTGGTCTACTGATATAGACGACCTTGTTAATGGACGCCCTTATATGTATACATGGGACAGATTAGCTGCCAATTATGAAATTGGTTTAAAATTTGATGATACAGCGTATAAGCGTCAACGTCGTTCTTTTGACATGGAAATTAGTGCTTATTCAGGCGTTAATGGTCAGTATATGAATCCTGGCGAAGGCACCTTACTTGCTACCCACTCTGTTCGTATTGACCTTATGGAGGATGAAAATTCTCGCTTCTTATTCACTGATACACTTGATGATGATTTACAAATGTATTTTGATTATAGCGTTTTAGTGCGTGATAATAGTTATTTCTTAACTCTAACTCCTGAATTATTTGTGCGAACTTATTTTGACCGCTTCACGGTTGATTACGAAATCTCTAATGCAGATACAAGTATCTACCTTGATGCGCGAGAAGTTTCCCGCACTAACGCATATCCACAAGTATCATACGATGTATCTTTAAGTTTATTTGGCCGCAAAATTAATTTTGAAACTTATAATCTATTGGGCCAATTAATTAATATCAATGATAATGACCTTAAATTCCGTAATGTTCAAGGCTATATTTCCGAAGTAGATTTAAAGTTAGATAAACCTTGGGAAGATTCTATTAAGGTTCAAAATTATAAGAATAAATTTGAAGACCTTTTTAGCACTATTATAGCAAGTTCTAATATTGTCCAAGCCAACGCCGCAATTTATGACCGCACAGTTGCTTTATTCAATAGTGATGGCACCTTAAAGCAAGACGTTATACAGACTACATTGAATAAGGTAGATTTACAATATGCTTTTAATAAGGGCAAATTAACTATTGACGAAAATAGAGGAATTTGGGCTGAAAGTGAAGATGGCGTCGTGGCATTTTCGGGCGGTGGTATTTTTACCGCAACCGAGAAAGATGGTAGTGGCAATTGGGTTTGGCATACAGGCATTTTGCCCTCTGGTATTAATGCGTCATTAATAAATGCGGGACAACTTGATACCAATTTAGTGCGTATCTTTGCTGGCGACAATTTACGTTTCCAAATGAATGAACAAGGGCTTTTTGCTTATCGTGCTAAACTTGATGGCAGTCCAATGCTAGATGAATATGTTGTTCACAATAGTGAAGGCTTATTCTTACGCAAGCCGCAATCAACAAATCCTAATAATCTAATCGACCGCGTTGCCATAGATTGGGCTGGACTAACATTACATAACAATGCGGGTGACCGCACCTTCTTTGCGGACGCAGAGCGTGGTGACTTATGGTTGTCTGGCACGGTATCCGCTGAAAGCTTTAAGATTGTCGATACGGATGAAGAATGGGAAGAAGGTGTTACGGAAGGTAGCTCATTAGATTATTATATGGCGACGTTACTTGCTAAACAGGGTTCAACCTTGCGGCAATCATTTAGTTATCTATTTGAACAAGCGGGTAATGTTTTACAAGCGTCCGAAGCCTCTTTAAGCGCGCTTAATGATTTAAATATTGAAAGTGGTTCATTAATGTCAGATTTTTATGAGAAAGTAAAATCTGGTATGATGGAGCACCGTGAAATAAAGTTATATAGTGATTCTAGTGTTGAATTAGTTACCGGTGATACCACGAGTGGCGTGAGTGCCATTTCCATTAGCCAAAGTAAGGGTGTATGGATTGGTAGCAGCAAAGAGATTCGATTCTATTCTGGTAACATTACTAATACTACAACTACCTCTGCGGCAAGTTCTTTGATAAATAGTGAACGGATTTTATTCGGGGTATCTGATGGGAGTGGCGGTTCCGCAGTAGATATTACAAAAGATTCTATTGTCTTAGGCGCTGGTAAAACCGCGGTGGAGAATATCGTAAATGGTAGCATAGAGGCCAGTAATAATACTACCGGTGTGAAAATCACAAAAGATGGAATCTATATGGCTACTAGAAACAGTACTGGTGACCGCAACTATATTGGAATGGATAGCGGTGGAATCCAGATTGGTGCGGTTAGTAATACTGATGGGACTGGTTCTTTTATTAAATTAAGTAAAGACCAGTTTGCTATTGGTTCCGGTACTGACTTAGCTATTAATACAAATAATGTTCAGATATTTACTAATGGTAATCAGGGAAATTACTTTGTATTAGGCAATAACTTATTAAATGGCGGCACTAGGTTAATGACATTAACGAATAGTGGTTTGACTGTTACTGGTAAAATACAAGCGACTAGTGGATATATTGGTAGCAGCGCAGAAAATGGGTGGAATATTTTATCTAACGCAATTTATAATGGGGCTAGCAGTTTTGGCGCAATAAAAGGCGTTTATATTGGAACTAATGGTATTAGTTTAAGCCCATCAAGTAGTAATACTGTTAAACGTGCTGCTATGTTATTTGGTGCCGATGGTGCGTTTCGAGTTCAAGACCCAGAAGCTACTTCTAGTAATGTTGATGATAATTATTTTATTACAGCTGGTTATGAAGAAGGTATATATAATTTACACATTAACCCTCAATTAATTAGAACTATTTTTCAAAATAATCCATTACCCATAGAATGTGGTGGTACTGGTTCAACTACTTTAGATAATATTGGTATCTTTAAAACGACTAATGAAACTGATATAACATCTAAACAAGCAGAAAATGGTGAATTAGCAATATTATATAGTAATGAGACCGCTTCTCAGGCAGCTACGATTTATATAAGTGTTGATTCACGTGCCCCAAATCCTGCTATTGTCACTACACGTTCTGCGGCCACCTATACAACTAAATATAACATTGCTGCTTATTGGAACTATGAAAAATTAACTACTGGTTTTACGCAAAATAGCGTTGAATATGACAGGTGGTCTGCTACGGGTTATGGGCGTATTGGTAATGGTGATAGTACCGAGTATCAAGCGGCAGTAGAAATTGATATGGTTGTTAATATTAGCGGTGGTACAAGGACAAAGTTCGTAGGTTCATTTTTGGTCTGTGGTTCACCGGATTCTAATACTATGCGCAGAGTGGCCGGTGGTTTAGGTACTAATAGCGTTTCTAATTCATCGTTAATGCAAATTTATTATAATAATACTCTTCTTGGTTCAACAGAATATACTCCATCCGTTGTAGGTAATAGTAGTAACACCCAAAAAATTAGTTACGATATTTCTGCTCCGACTGGCGTCCCCGCGGGTCAACGAACATTACGTTTTATTTTTTCTTCAAATAAAACAAAATCGCTTCATTTTATTTTGCCTAATAGTTTAAGTTTAAATACGGATTCAGAAACAGCAAATGTTGGAACTGTTCAAGGTGCGTTATATTTACGAACTAATAATCAATGGTATAAATTAGCATCCATTTCTAATAATTCCTGATAAAAAAAATAACCCCTCTCCTTTCGGAGAGGGGTCTTTTTTTATTTAATCTTCCTCTAAAAAGCAATCAATAAATCCCATCTGAATGGGTGTAAAGTCCGTGCCTTCAATCTCTTCAAATTTTAGCTTTGGCGCGTTAAGCTCAATTTCAGTCTGAACAAGTGCTTCAAGTTCGCGCATAAATTCATTTTGCTTATCAACCTTAACTAAAATATTATTATTTTCATCGGTCTTAAAACTGCCGTCCTCGTTCTTTTCACCATAGGTATCAATCAGTTGCTGGCGGGCAACTTCAAAACTTTCGTATTCCTTACTAATTGCCTTAATAAGTTTATTTACCTTAAACGCAGTTCGGGCAGGTAGTTTTTGAGTAGCTAGCTCATTAAAAATAGACATGCTATCTAGCATATTTTGAATAGTAATATTAATCATAATTTATCGGTTCTCCCCAACTTGATTTCTTTTTAAGACCGCTAAAATATTTTCCAATACAAATAGCGTCTGCTTCATCTTGTGTACACTTTTGACTATACCATGACATTACTTTTTCTTGCGCGGCTTTTTTCTTATTTTCACGCTCTTTTCCGCCTACACCGCAGTATTCGCGCCACGTTGAAGAATACACAAGGTCAGATGGCATTTCTGCTTCAAACAAAGTATCTAATAAAACACCTTGTAAATTTGCTAAAACTCGATAAGTTTCGACTTGTAATTGTGACATAGAATGTCCATAAGATTGAAGCTGAATGTGTTCAATGCCTACGAAATCTATTTTCCATTCATCAAGAGCAGCTAAAAGCCAGAGTTTTAATTCATGTATTCGCGCGGTTGTTTCTGCGTCGTGTGTAGTAAAAGTGCCATAGCTTACTAATGTAGCATCATCATAAATAGCGTAGCCTGTTGTGTGTGTTGCTGCGTCCAGAGCTAAAATCCGATAGGTGCCAGTTTGTTTAGCTGGCACCTTATTTTTTTTAACTTTATAAGGGTCTCCCGCGAGGCATACTTCACATAGAGGACGTTTACGCCATTGCTTATAGGTTTGTTTTTGTAAATGCCCACATGGGCATTTCATTTCTAATTCGGTATCTAAATTTTTATATTCGCTACTTAATAGTTGCCAACCTTCTTCCTCTAAATGATTACGAACCGAATAGATATTAATGGGCACCGGTGCTTCCGAAACCGCCTTCGCCGCGGTCAGTTTCATCTAGTTGGGAAACTTGCTCGGCGGCAAAATGATAAACTGGCATAATAAACATTTGAGAGAGTTTATCGCCCTTATGGATTTCATATGGTTCGTCAGAAATATTATCAAATAGAAGTTTTAGGGGCCCACGATAGTGAGAATCTATTACACCAAAACTATTAGATTGACGTAGTGGAGTTTTGAAGCCGGTGCTGGAACGGGGCACAATATACGCAGCCCATCCTTCTGGCAGGCCAATTCGCACACCGGTATTCACCATAGTTCCGCGAGAATGGGCAGGAAGAATCACGTCTTCATTTGCATAAAGGTCAGCCGCGGCGTCAGTAGGATGCGCATAAGTCGGCATAATTGCGCCATCTTCGAGCGTCATAGGAAGCTTAATGTCTGCCGTATGATAGCGTGCGATAGCTTCATCAAACAAATTAGTAATTTCATTTAATACCGATTCCATTAGTTGGCGACGTAGTGGTGAAGGTTTAAGCGCATCAATGGCATTTTTTAGTTCATCTTTAAGCCCGTCAATCGAAAGCTGCGCCTCTTTATGAGACGTACCACTTTCCCGCAGCCCGTCTAAAAATGCTTGTACGCTCTCTTCTCGTAGGTTGGGAGAAGTGAGGCCGCCTTTTACCATATTAGTAACAAGTTCAATAGTGTTTTCTGTAAGCGACTCTTCCGGTATAGAAGCAAGCTGCTCAAAAATGTCAGCAAATTGTTGAAAAGCCGTGCTACCTGCGGCCGCATCAGCTACATTAAATAGTCCATCTAGTTCCATATTATATTACCTCGTATTCCTGAGTTACAGTAGCGTTCCAACGTTCATCAATAAGGTCGCCTGTTTTACGATCTTTTTTACATTTATATTCTGTTTTATATTTTGTTAAAGTATAGTCCTCAGAACGTTGTTTTTCTTTACACTCTTCAATGGTGTCTAATGCTTCTTGCTCACTATCAAGCACATAAGTGATAATAATAGTTTTAATCTGCCTCATTATCTGTATACTCCTCTTCTTTTTCTTTCATTTTTTCATAAATTTCTTTATATATTAACTGTCTCGCAGCATCATATACTACGTCAATTTCTTGTTTGTGCTTTTTCCTAAAAGCGCGCCGTTCTGCTCTATTGGGCCGGGAACCAAGTCGTTTTTTTAATTCTTCTTCAACAACTTCTTTAAGCTCTTCCGGCGTAAGGATTTTTTCTTGTTCGTCCATAATTGTCTCCTATAATATCGCTTTTAAAAATGAAACTATTGTCTCATATTCAGATGCGTTTTGGAGTTTTATAAAAGTTAAAACAGAATTATTGTTTCCCAAAACTAATGGGAGTTTTACTTCATAAGAAACAGACTTGGTAAAAGTAACTAAATTATTAATCGTCTGTGTTTCTTCTTGAATTTTTAATTCTGGGGAATTTGTTATCGCGTAAAATAAATAGTAATTTTTATCATCTTGGACTAATGCCAATAAACGATTTTTATACCAAATACTTTCTTTAATATCCACTTAACCGCCTTCCCGTTTATTAAAACCCCATTCCTGTGATTTAAAGAGGTTTATATAAAACTTTTCTTTTTCATTTAATTCATCTTTGTCGCAATAACAAAGAACTTCAAACGTCCAATTCCACAAACCTTCATCTAGCATTGCGTGATGTATTGCTTGGTCGGCAATGGATGTTATTCCTACGGTTGATTTCATATGGTCTTGGATACGTTTTTTGATATTGGTGCTCTTACCAATATAACATTTATTTGTAGTTATATTAGTAATTTTATAAATACCTGGGTCAGCTTCAATACCTACGCGCTTACAAGTATCATCGAGATACGGCTTTATGTATTCTTGCCAAACTAATTTACTAATAATATCTGGATGGTTTACTTTTGCCGCAACAGTCGTTAATAGAAATTCAATATCAGGACGGTATTCTTCGGGTACTTGGATAGTATAAAATAAGCGGTCTTGTTGGTCTTGTTCAATTCGTTTAAAGGGCTCAATCAATGATTCATATTCCGCTTGTTTATCTACTACCATTTGTTTAATGGCGGCGATACTTTCTTCCGCGGATTGAATTGCGTCTTGCGTTTGTTCTTCAATAATAGCAATACGTTGGTCACTTTCCCGCCGTTTAGCGGCTAACTCATAATTTAATTCAGCACGACGTTGTTCTGCGGCGGATTCAACCTCTTTAATACGTGACGCTTTTAGTTCTTCAATAGCGTCACGTAATTGTGTATAACTGGCTTTACGTTCCTCGTATTGGGTTGTTAATTGAATTAAATTATTTTGTTGTTTAGAAATTTCATCAGCAAGTTCTTGGACGTGTGTTCTATCAAGAGAATGTTTCTTTGATAATAATATACATGTCACAAGAAGGGCGGCCGCGAGGACAATTACTAAATAAATCATACCAATACAAATTAACCTCTCCTTTCTTGATAATACTATTATAGCATATATTTTTTAAAAAGTCAAGTATTGGATAAAGAAAAAAAGGGAACGGATTAATCAATCCGTTCCCAAGTTTGATTTTCTTTATTTTGTTTCCAAATATGCTGATTCGCGGAACCCCGCATTTTTAGGGTAATATCGCGTTGTTCGAGAATAAACGGGCCATCAATTATATAGTCGGTATTTAAGAAAATGGTATGTAAATTTTTATTGGATTTTTGCTCTTGTAACAAATCTTCAAATTGATAACCTGTCCAAATATATACTTGTAACCAGTGGTAGGCTTGGCGGCAAAATGATATGAGACGACTAACGAGCAGCCGATTTTCTGGTGTTAGCGGTTCGCCGCCGAGAATACAAAGTGAACGTTTTACTCCGTTAGCGTAAAGAGCATCACGAATTTTTACGAGCGTATCAGCGGTAAATTCTTCTCCATATTCAAAATTTTGAGCTTCTGGATTGTGGCATCCGGGACAATGAAAGTGGCAACCGGAGACGTATACCGAGACAGCCCATCCAGGGGCTGCCGCGGTGTCATTATAATAAATTCCTGCTAAATGTGTCATAAGTTACCTCAATGCGCATGAGAAACTCTATCTTCTGTCTCTGCTTGTTTGCCTATATTAAACGCAGTTTTATAATCACCAGTCAAATAACCAGTTACTCTGCGTAAATGCTGAATATTTTTGCTGCCACATTGCGGACATACGTCATTAATTTCATCCTGATAACCACAATCATTACATGTATCTATTGGTACATTAATCGCAAAATACGGTATGTCTTTATCCATAGCGTAATTTACTAATTCTTCTAGTGCTTCTATATTGTTTTTAACACCACTAGGTAATTCTACATAAGTGATACAACCGGCGCTAGAATAACCAGTAAGTTGAGATTCAATATCTATTTTATCGAAAGGAGACATTTCTTTCCATACTGGAACATGGATGCTGTTAGTGAAGTACTCGCGGTCAGAAACATTAGGAATTTTACCATATTTTGCTTGGAATTTTTTCATGGCTGTATAACATAATGATTCCGCGGGAGTATAATAAACACCAAAATTCAAATGATATTCTTGCTTAAATTCTGCGCATCGAGTTTTAAATAATTGCTCAATCCGCTTTGCTAATTCCATACCTTTTGGGTCGGTATGGTCGCAACCAATAAGAATTTGAAGTGTTTCTGCTAAACCTAATTGACCAATTACAATTGTACCATGCTTCAAAGCAGAGCGAATACCTTCTTCTGGATGATAACCTAGCATTGTACCATTTTCATACATGAATTTAGCAGACGCAGCTGGCTGAGAACAAATATATTCAAAACGTTCAAGTAGCATATCTTTGGCTTCATGAATTTTTTGGTCTAATAATGACATAAAAGTTTCTACTAGATTAAAATCTTTATCACCAGTTCCATCTTCCGGTCCAGTCATAATTGCATCAACTTCTGCATCTTTTGCTTCCATTGCCAAAGTAGGCATAATAATAGTAACAGGGCAAATATTGCCACGGCCGTCTTTGGTTTGTGGGTTGGTGCCGGGTTCCGCATTGATGTCGGCGCCATTAGCGGTTCTACACATGTTTATCTGCTGTCACCAGCAGCATTGACTATATCTTCTCCTTTCGGAGCCTTCCGCTTCGGCTTAGTGCCTATCTCTAAGCCTACTCCCTTACATTCATCAAGGATAGTCGATACACTTTAATCAAGAACTGTAATTTGATACTGATTTTTAACAATAAAAAGTTTATCACCACGTTTAGCCGCGGCGCATTTTCTAAAACCACCTAATGCGACACTAAAATAACGTTCTGCGTCCGCATAGCTATTAAATATGTGTTCTTCTTGGGTTAATAAGTCTTTTACTTTTACAGGCTTACTTTTTCCGGATTTTACTCCTATTGTGTAATCATTAGGGTAATCTGCTGTTTCATACGCAAAAAGCCATTCATTTTTATATAAGCTTTTTACTTGTTGTAAACAACGTCTAGATATAAATTGATGATTTGATTCTTGAAAGTAAGCTTGTCCTTCTGCTAAACTGCCAAAATGTAATTCTTCATTGGTATTAATATTTTTACATTTAATACCCTTAGCATTAGGATTATTTTCACCTATTTTAGAAACTCGTATTTTTTCGCCAATGGCTTTTAACTCTTCGGAAGTTTTAGATTGATAAGTGTTCCCGCCGCTTTTATTTTGAGCACTAGTCTCATTATATCCTTCATTAACAGAATTATAATATTTAATCCAATAGCTTTCTTTTTCTGTTAATTCTTCTTGCGTGGTTGCGGTATCAATTACTTCAACCGAAAAATTTTCAGGGCCATATTTACGTATTGCTCTGGCAAAATGCGTATCTAAAATGCCGTTTAAGGCATCATTAATATGACGGTGAAATCGCCGTTCAACAGTTCGAATAGTTTGACCTATATAAACTTTTTTATTAATTAAATTAGTAATTTTGTAAATAACCATAAATAGTTCCTCCTTTTTATTTTGAAGATTTCTCTTCTACTTTTAAATATTTTATTCAGGACTTTTTACGGTTATTTTTTTCCGTTTTACAGTTCTTAAATCTTAGCACGGTCTCAACTTTTAAAAAGTCCTAACCGTTAGCCTACGTTAGTAGACACCCTCGGGCGAGGTTCAAAAGGTTTTACATGAGCTATAAGTTTACGCTTACCCATGGTACTAAAATATGTTTTTGGGTCATTTGGGTCATAGCCCGCATTACCTGACCAATCAATATTGGCATAATTTGGATAAATACGCTGTGCCGTTGACTTTAAAGCTAGTTGATATAAGTCATAATTGGGGTCGCCGGGCTTGCGGTTAATTCTTTTACCTAATTGGAATATTCCACAAGGAAAAATAGGAGTTTTGTGGAATTTACCTACGCCCTTAATGGAGCCTTCTAACAATGCTTTTATAACCATTCTTCCTTCTGGAAGTATACACGTACCATAGTTAATTGACGTGAACGGCAATTGATTACCTGAACGACTTTGTAGTGTATTGAGGTTGTGGTACATACCCTCTACGGCCTGCTCCAATTCACGCTGGGTCATATCCATAGCGTATTTATAAGCTTTCGTACAAGCTGCTGTATGTACTAAACCAACTACGTTATTATCTACCGAAGCATGGTAATAAGGCTCGATTGGCATTTTAGCAATATCTACATTTGAAAAATAATGGGCTTCATTGCCTTCATCAAACCATTTTAAGCCATCCTTAAAATGCTTCCAAAAACTCTTTCTAACATATGGCACCATAGTCCAATCCAAATGTGTGGAGGAAACACCACCAAATTGCATGAGTGATTGTAGCTGAAAAATAACCGCAACAAGTTGGAAAGCAGTATTAATACTGTTAGCTGGTCGCACATCTGTTTGACGAGTATTAAAGCCTTCGGCTAATAGCTTATCAAAAGGAATAGACAAGCAGTTGTGCATGCCAACAGCATAAGCGCTTAAATCATGAATATAAATTTCATTATTCACATGATTGTTTCGCGCCATATCAGACATACAAAAATCTAACGCATATTGTTTTGTCATTTCATTAGAAGCTTCACCAACGCGGCCGCCAAAAGAAAATTCATCTACATTCGCGTTTGAATTTTGAACATCCTTGGCCATAAGCTTCTCACTAATTGACCTAACAAATTCATTAGAGCAATTTCGCATTACTCCACGCTTATAACGATACCGAATATATGCTTTCGAAACTTGATGGTCATAAATAGTTAAAAAATCCTCAACAAGGTCTTGAATATCTTCAACTGTAAAGGGCTCTGCTTCTTGCGCGGCAAGATATTGAATTTCATCAGCAATATCGTAAGCATATTTAGGAGTAGTTATGTCATCATTATGAATCTCATTATAAGCTTTGGTAATTGCTATAACAATTTTTTGTTTATCAAATGGCACTTTTTCGCCAGTCCGTTTAATAATATCCATAATACATCACCTATTTAATTTTTTCCCGCAGTATGGGCACTCATCATCAATAACAGCCCATCCATATTCATTACTGAAATGAGGACATTGATTTTGTAAATCAATTAATTGTTCGCGTAATTCACGAATAGTATCTTTGCGTTCCATTGTAGATAACGCTATTGCTAATTGATGTGAAAGATGCGAATGTTTCGCAACAATTTCTGTCATGTTCATATCCGCCAAACTCCTCCTTGTTGTAATTTATTCCAAGAATAATCAACCAAATATTTATCAGATATATTATGTGAATAAGTTAAAAGTTTATGCCATTCCTCATTTTCAATATTTTTACCTTTTTTACGCTTTAATTTATCTTGTAAGGTAATATCAAATTTGCGGCTAGAAGCTTGTTCATGGTTAGTCCATTGAACAAACAAGAGGCTTAAATTAATAAAAGGATTGTTTATTCCCGTAGGAGGCGGCATATATTTAACTTTTATATGAATACCATGACTCCAAAACGCATATACCAAATTTAATGTATAAAGAAAATTGTTAGCAAATTGGATTGTTGTTTTACAATCCCGCCCTAGCGGCAAAAACACATTCGTAGATGGCGTTATGTCCGCTAAAAATAAATTTAGATATTTTTTAAACATATAATGCAATTCTTCTAGCGGCACTCGCATATCTAAAATAACATCATTTTCTCGCGAAAGTTTAGGAAATTCTCGTATTTCAAAAAATTGTGTTAAATTAGAACATATGATAGGATGAATACGTTTAATTGTACTAGGCTTACGACTACTAATTGTTTGAATAATTTTTTTCCAATTTGGCACAAAAAAATCAATATCATACCAGATTAATCGTTTATTGGGCAAAATGGGCGGTAACGGTAAAGCGTCTTCACCAGCATAAGCTCGATAATAAGTATTATCAAGGAATTGAGTTATTAATTTAGACTTTATACCTTCATCATATTTTTCTTGTAGAAAACCCTTATAAATTGTTGGTTTTGGTAGCATAAAATCAATAACACTATTGGTAAAAGGAACATATTTACCATTTGTGAACCCTGACCCACCGAATTCAACTTGCTTGGCCGCCATAAATTGTGGCGGCACCAACGCGTGATTTTGCTTTTCACTAAAAATATATATTTTATCATACGCACTTAGTTCGGTTTCGTTAAGACCGATAAGGCGACAAAAATGATTTTCTTCTTGTGTGTAATATGTAGCTAATTTCATTATTTCCAAATTTGGAATTAATGAGGTAGTGGAAGTGGATGCCTGTAAATCTAAATCTACTAATCCTATCATATTAAGCATCCACCTCCATTCTTTCATATTGAAAGCTAAGATTACCTTGGTCATCAATACTAGTAATTTTTGAAATAATTGGATACGTTGAGCTCTTATATTTTTTAGGAGTAAAATTGTCTCCACGTCTAATGCCTTGTATCATTAGAAGAGTTCCCTTTTTAAACCAACCATCTTCAATTGCGTGCTTCTTACCGTCATCTCCGATTTCAGAAATGCGTTTATCATAAATGGCATATTGATTTTTATAAATTTTAACAACAACTACGCCTTGCGGTGTTAGTAATGAAATTGTATTTTTTAATTTATTTTTATCAATTACCGTACCAATAATATGATATAAATGAAACATTTTTATTTCTTTACCATCTTTTGATTCAAAAACCTTATCAATTATTGGTTCTTCTGGCATATCAAAGAAATTATCATAATAAGGCACTGCCGCGGCAAGTTCATGGTCATGATAATAAAAACTTAAACTATCCATTTCCCATTTACTAATGCTACCGCCGCCGTATTTGTTAATTACTTCTTGTGCTAATGATTGATTTAATTTATTTAACAATTCAACTTGATTATCTTTTAAATATTGTCGCATTGGGTCCATCGCCTTGGAATATGTTTTATCCCATAGTTTCTGAACGATTTTTTGTCCATCGCTAATTAAATCAATAGAAAAGTGTTTGTCAATAAAATTAACCGCGGCTTCATTAAGCAAATAATATGCTCCGGAAGCGTTATCTTTTAAGAATTTATTAAATAAAAATAGTTTTCTATAAAAGTCCATTTCTTCGGGAATAATTTTTTGATTAATTAACATTGACATATTTCGAAGATTTAATAATGTTTTCTTATCCGCAATTGAACTTAAATAATCATTCATAATTTCTTGACGAGGCCGACCTTCAATATTATCAAATGCTCCGGATTTAATTAGGCTAACTAATTTTGGTTTACTTAACTTATTTTTAGACATAAAGTCTTGTAATGAAGTATACGGACGACCTTGAATAATTTGCTTTATAATATCAGGAGAAATACCGCTAATGCCGCGAAGTCCATATGTAATACTATTTTGTTCTACATTCGGCAAAAACGTAAAACTTGAAGCATTAATGTCCGGCGGCAAAATGCTTATACCGTAGGATTTAAATTTACCAATTGCCTTTGCGATTTTACCATAATCAATTGTTTTTTTGACTCGTTTTACTTTTTCTTTTACATCGGTTTCCTCGGTTTCATCTTCGTCATCTTTATCCGCTTCAATTTCTTCAATATTTTCCGCAACTTCATCTTGGTCAATATCTGCGGGATTTTCTTCAATTCCTGCACTATCAACGATAAGATTAGCTGTATTCCAGAAAATCGTTGGATAATTACAGGCTAATGTCATATTTTGTAAGCCAATGATGATATAAGC
>Ga0247609_10002267_pt1 | contig 20708 bp, 15 predicted proteins | sample 172DNAGHGlowgp2_FD_193487 | JGI IMG/M metagenome (GOLD analysis project Ga0247609, IMG submission 193487) | Sheep rumen microbial communities from Palmerston North, Manawatu-Wanganui, New Zealand - 1728 DNA GHGlow gp2 | ecosystem: Host-associated > Mammals > Digestive system > Stomach > Rumen ...
GGTTTCCATCAGCAAGGAATACTACGTATATGCCCAGGACGGCTCGCTGCACCAGGCCACGTCGTTCAAGGTGGGTGACAAGGTCAAGGTGCGCGTAATCATCAAGACCAACAAGGACATGGACTTCGTGACCATGACCGACGAGCGTGCCGCCTGCTTCGAGCCCGTTGACCAGCTCTCGGGCTACCGCAGCGAGGACAACACCTGGTTCTACCAGGAGACCAAAGACACCCAGACCAACGTGTTCATCAACAGTCTGAGAAAGGGCACGCACATCATCGGCTACGACGTGTGGGTGACCAACCCCGGTGAGTTCACCTCGGGCATCGCCACCATCCAGTGCCAGTATGCTCCGCAGCTGAGTGCCCACAGCGCCGGCAAGATGATTACCACCATCGCCAAGTAACCAGCCGCGCTGGAGAATTAGGCACAAAGGGACGGTTCTTTTGTACGAAAGCCATGACCATTTCGTACAAAAGAACCGTCTCCTCTGTACCAATCAATGCGCTAGCAGCTCACCCTCTAAGCCAAGAGGAAGGGGCGCAGGGAGTACTAAAAGGATTTTACAGAACAAGAAAAATGGTTATCATTTGTGTTTTTGGAGAAGAAAGTGTGTTTGTTTCTATATTCTATTGATTTATAGAGTGTTCAGATTTCTTGAGGTCATTTTTTGACAAATTTTAGGTCAAAAAAACAACAAAAAATACAATGATTTTAGCCATTTTTCATAATACTGAACGTCACGCCAGCAGTATCTTTGCAACGCAAATAGGGTTTATCCTGATTAGTCAATATATATGTAAACCACGTTATCGTGGTTTAACCCAAAAACGATAAATTAATTCAAGACAATCTTTTGATGGTAGTTAATGTTGATTAAATGATTATTTAAAACTAACCTTGAAATCTATTCCCATAAATTAAAAGCAAGCAATAGTAAACATGAGATTTGACGGTGTCTGCGCGAGCATCCACCGTTTTTTTATTGCATTGCAATAAAAAAGTATTAACTTTGCAGCCACAGTAGAATAAAACCAAACAAATAAAAGTATAATATGGCAAAAATCAAGACAATCGGAGTATTGACCTCGGGTGGTGATGCTCCCGGCATGAACGCCGCGATCCGTGCGGTGACCCGTTCTGCAATTTACAACGGCTTTAAGGTCAAGGGTATCTACCGTGGTTACAAGGGCCTTGTGGAAGACGAGATTGTTGACTTCAAGACCGAGAATGTGTCCAACATCGTTCACCACGGCGGCACAATCCTCAAGACGGCACGCTGTGAGGAGTTCAAATCTCTTGAAGGACGCCAACGTGCGTACGAAAACATCAAGAAACACGGTATCGACGCACTGGTGGTCATCGGCGGCGACGGTTCGCTGAGCGGCGCCCGACTGTTTGCCAGCGAGCATGACTTCCCCATCGTCGGCTTGCCTGGCACCATCGACAATGACTTGTCAGGCACCGACCACACCATCGGCTATGACACGGCGCTGAACACCATCATGTGGTGCGTAGACCGCATCCGTGACACCGCCAGCAGCCACGAACGCCTGTTCTTTATCGAGGTGATGGGACGTGAATCGGGATTCCTCGCCTTGAACGGCGCCATTGCCACAGGTGCCGAGGCCGCTATCATTCCCGAGATATCCACCGAGGTTGACCAGTTGGCCGAGTTGATTGAGAGCGGTTTCCGCAAGAGCAAGGGTTCATCGATCGTCCTCGTCGCCGAGAGCCCTGTGACCGGCGGTGCCATGGGCCTTGCCGAGAGGGTCCGCAAGGAATACCCGCAGTACAACGTGAGGGTGACCATCCTGGGACACCTGCAACGTGGTGGCAACCCAACAGCCCAAGACCGTATCCTCGCCTCGCGCATGGGTGCAGCAGCCATCGACGCCCTGATGGAAGGTCAACGCAACATCATGATCGGTGATGATGACGAGAGGATCGTCTACGTGCCCTTCTCCAAAGCCATCCGTCGTGACAAGCCCATCGATCGCGACCTGCTGAATCTCGTCCACCAGTTATCTCTATAATAACTAGAGCACAACGATAATAAAGTGCTGATGAGGTTGAGTCATAAATCAATTGCTAGAATTATAACCGCCCTACGGGCGGGAAATTAAACAAATTTATAAATTAAAATTAATATTTTATTTATATTAATAAAAATTTTATAATTAATTTGTTTAATTTGGCTTCGCCGAGCTAAAGGTTCCCGTGCGATAGCACGGTTATATTACTGTGTTGCAATTATGACACACCGCCATTAAGAGTTGATTCTTATTGAACTTGAGCTTGAATAAATTCTTGAAATGGTGGCTGGCAATCACTTGAGGATCAAGTCGATGACTGCGTTGACATCGGCGATATTGACCTCGTTGTCGCCATTGACGTCAAATGGTAACACCTTGCCACCACCGCCCAGGATGGCGTCGATGACGGCATTCACATCGGCAATGTTGACCTCAAAGTCGCCATTCACATCGCCAGGAATCATCTCATCCTCGAGATTGACGATGCGTTCAAACTTTGTCCATATCTCGTCACAGATGTAGTTATCGCGCATCTCTTTCCTCACGACCAATGTCGCAGTCGAGAAATTGGCGGGGTCGAAAGTCTCCTCACCTGCCACCAGCGGCGGTAACTCTGGCATCATGACAAACCGTTCAATGGACCCGCAACCAGTGAAAGCCATGGAACCGATGGAATCCACCATCTCGCCCATCGTAACCTTCTTCAAGTTATGGCAACCATAAAATGTCCAGCCACCGATGACCTCGGTCCCGTTGCCGATGGTCACCTCGCTCAGGTTGTCACACAGGGCAAAATCCTCTTCCTCAATGAGTTTAGTGCCGTCACCAATCATCAAAGTGGTCAACTGCGGGCAGTCCATAAATGCTGCTACGCCAATCGACTCAACACTGTTGGGAACTACCAAGCGCTTGAGACGGATACAACTGACAAAGGTATAATTGCCAATGCTCTTGATACCGTCGCTCAGGGTGAGCGTGGTCAAGCCTATACAGCCATTGAAAGCACCGAAATCAATCGTCTCGATACTACCCGGCAAGGTCAAGCTCGCCAGGCGTGTGCAGTTCTTGAAAGCATACTTGCCGATGTGCTTGATGGTCGACGGCAAGGTGACTGACGTCAGCCTCGAGCAGTCCCTGAAGGCATCGTAGGCGATGGCTGTGACCTCATAGGTCTTGCCCCCGCTGGTCACACGCTCGGGGATGCTCACGGCGCCATGATAGGAATTGCACTGGGGCGAGCGGTTGATAACAGCGGCTTCACTGCCATTGATCTTGTAGCACAAGCCATCCACCTCAAAGTCATAAGTCCCATGATAATCATATTCAGGCGGATTGAGATGCCAAGACATTCTCTGGTCCCAAGAAAATGACATGCCGCCGACATCAAAGGCATCGAGGGCAAAGTAGTTGTTGCCAGAGCCTTCCCAGCCCCAATTGATATGGAACCTGTATCCGTCATAGCCATCCACGACATAGGCGTGACCACCCGCATCGCCCATGCCGGTGTATAGTATCGGAATGCCGTTGGACAAATCCTCGAGCATCATCCCACGCCAAGTGTCGGCGTCATAGTCATCGCGATGGACAAGCAGGGCACCCATGCTGTAACCGAACACCTGCATACCCGCCATCTGGTTCCATGTTCCTGATCCACTGCCATCGGTGCCATATTCCATATTCGTCGCCTGTCCACAATAGCGCATCAGCGTGGCGACCGCTTCGCCCTGCTCTTGGGTATAAGGCATATTGCCGTAGGCATCGAGCATATTGTCCCAGTCCAGATGAGTGCCAGGCAACGCAGGCACATAGATATTATTGAAATGGGCAACATAAGCCGGCAGGTCGGGCAATTCGTCGGGATATTTCCAGTAATACATCACCTGGGCCATCGCCGTTGCGATGCAGCCCGTCACACAATGCGCACCCTTATTGATCGGGCAGAGGTCATTGTAGGGCGTGCCCTGGCTCCACGTGCAATGGAGCAACGGGGCGATGACAGTCGACGGCGCAGGTGCCATATGACCCACCTGTGCCCCCTCGTGATTGAACAGCCACTCCATCTGCTGCTTGTAGTGGTCGAGCATCCATTGCAGGTTGCAGGGCAGATCATTCATGTCGAGAGTGGCGTCACCGTAGGCCAGGACAGCCTCGGCACGATCGTCACCCGAGACGATGACGAAGCCACCTCCAGTGTCAAAGACAAAGTAGTCGGCCACGAGTGGCGACACCTCGGACGGCTCTTGATAAACCAGCCTCAGGTCAACAGGGCTGGCGGGAGCCTTCATTCGGCTGCCGACACCAGATTCGCCGAGGAAACGTGAAGCCGTCTCGCGGGCCGTCAGCGCATCTATTGGGGACGCCAATGACGCCATCGGTGCTATCGCCACCAGGACTGTCATCAATAATGTAGTTATTTTATTCATAATGGTAGACTTTAGTATTATATATGGCTACAAATATACACTTTTTCTTGATAACTCAGAAATTAAAGCAACTTATCGTTCGGTAACTGACAACTACAGTACCTCTCATATCGCCACGGTTGAGTTTCGCCTGGCAGAAAAAATACTTCGCCGCATCGGGGTGCTCTTGGAGGTAACGATGATACACGTTGCCACACACGAGAAGCACAGCCGCATCATTACCCTCGGTATTGATTTTGGGATACACCTTGCGGATCGAGTCCATCATGACCTTTGTGACTTTATATACCATCTCAGATTTCGGCACCGGTGCATACTCAGGCGGATTGGAAGAAATGGAAAAAAAGTAATCGACTTTTAGCGCCGGCTCATCTGAGTTGTCGCATGAAGTAAGAACCGATGACATTGCCATCAGCAATGACACAAACAGGACCGTCACACGCGGCAACGACCGCGGTAACGATAACAGCAGCTGTCGCCTCAGCCACGATAAAAGGGCACAGGCAGCCACAAGAAAAACATTCAAGTAACTCATAATCATCCAAAATTTTAAATAATTAGGTACAAATAATAATTAGGTAGTCCTTGCCAAAAGGATGCCGCAAATATAAACAAATATTTAATAAATAACAAGAAATATTAAGAAAAAATGCCAAATGAATGCAAATAATCGCATCTTTCCTGCCTAAAGCCATCGGTTTTTGCCTCACGCTAAGGCGCAAAGACGCTAAGTTTTTCATGGGATCGCTCGCTGATGCTCGCGAGAAATCTAAAAAATATTAGTGTCCGATAAAAGCAGAAAGAAACTAGTATAAGCCATTGAATATCATGCCCATAGAATCGATTTCAGAATATAACAGTGGGGCATAATAGTGACACGGTAATATAACCGTGCTATCGCACGGGAAATTAAACAAATTTTTAAATTAAAATTATTTGAATAATTTGGCTTTGCCGAGCTAAAGGCTCCCGCCCGAAGGACGGTTATAATTCTAGCAGTTGAATTATGACACAGTCTCTTATTCAGTAAAGTCTGGTTTACTTACTGCAGGATGAGGTCGATGAGGGCATTGACGTCGGCGACATTAACCTCGCCGTCGCTGTCCAGGTCCATATCTTCCTGATAGCCACCGCTCAGGATTGTGTCGATGAGGGCATTGACATCGGCAACATTCACCTCTTCATCATCATTCACATCACCAGGGATAATCACCATGTCCACTCCCACAATGTTTTGGAAGTTCTTCCAGATCGGAGCAGACCTATAGGCGTCAAGCGAGCGACGAGGCACATACAGAGTCGCATTATTGAAAACCGAGGAATGGAAATATGCGGGAGGAAGCCATGAACTTGACACACTCATTATTGGGGGTACTTTAGCCTTGCAAGTGATTGTACTAATAAGCGAACACCCCTCAAAAGCTCCTTGTTCTACAGTATCTACCTTCTGCCCAAGCGTAACACTTTTCAAATAACTGCAATCCGAACATAATGAGTTTGGAATAACATGAACTCCATCCCCTACCACCAGCGTTTGCAAGGAAAAATCATATGAAAAAGCATCTCTGCCCAATGATGTCACCTGATTATCGAGAACGACCTCGGTCAGATTATCACAAGCTTCAAAAGCAAGATCTCCTATCGTCGTCAGCGTATTACCTGTTTTCAGATATGAGATCCCCGTTCTAATAAAAGCGGCATCCCCAATGACTTCTAAAGAATCGGCCATTGGCATCGTAGTCAAACTCGTGCAATCTGTAAATGCAGCACGTCGAATTTTTTTAACCGTTGGAGGTAAGTAAACTTCCGACAATCTAATACAATACGCGAATGCAGACTCAGGAATAGCCTCTAATCCAGCACCAATATGCACCTTTTCCAATTTTTGACAAAAAGAGAAGGCCGCTTTACCCAACCCCACCAAGCCTTCTGGCAAAGTCAACTCAACCAACCCGCAACCAGTAAATGCACCTTCACCGATTGTAGTCAAGTTTGGGGGAAATTCAACATTGACCAATGGCACATAGCTAAAGGCACTTTTGCCTATCGATACCAAACTGTTCGGGAATACGACTTGCTTAATTGATGCATAGATAAAAGCGTTCGCGCCTATCGATACTAAAGTGCTCGGAAATGTGACTTTTTCAAATGGCGCACCTATAAAAGCAAAGTCAGAAATCGAAGTTATTCCTTCAGGAAGCTCCAACTGGGTGACAGGATGCCCATCGGTATAAACAGTTGATCCTGCATTTCTCATCGGATTAGAACCATTGTTTTCAAAATCAATTCCGCACCATGCAGCAAGATCCTGTATGACGATTTTCTTCAAGCTTTTACAATCAGCAAAGGCATCAGCACCTATTTTTACTATACTCGATGGGAAAGACACACTAGTTATAATGTTACAATTTCGGAAAGCATTAGCAGGAATCCGTGTGATGCCATCAGGAAACTCAAACTCATGTGACATCTCTATTCCGTCGAAATAAATCTTGCTGGCATGAGGCATCGGGGTGGATTCACTCCCTTGAAAATCAATTGCCATCCAGGACTCCAAATCGGGAAGGTCAAGACGGTCAATACTGCCACATCGGGCAAACGCCTTGTCCCCTATCGAGGCAATAGTTGCAGGAATGACAACGCGGGATAAAGAAGGGAGATGGCAGAATGCCGATTTTCCAATCCTGCTGACACTAGACGGAATAACCAATTCTGTCACTTCCTCTCCGCCAATATACAGATGACTGGCATAAATTAACGGATTGCTATAACTGAATTGATAGCTACCAGTAATTTCAAATTCGATACTACACCATGATGCAAGATTTTCAATTTCCACAGTAGAAAGGTTTTGACAACCATTAAAAGTAAATTGTCCATCAATCTGTTTGACCGAAGCCGGGATACTAATGCTTTGAAGGTTTGTACAGCCACGGAAAGCAGAGCTACCTATCCGGCTCAACTCATTGGGCAATCTCACACTCGTTAAACCCGTACAATTCTCAAATAATCTAGGGCTGAGGGTTTTGATGGTATTTGGAATAGATACGCTAGTCAAGCCCGAGCAACCCATAAACACCGATTCACCGATATAGGTAACAGAATCAGGGATAGAAATGTTTGCCAAGCTAATACAATTCATAAATACTTGATTACCAATCCTATTCAGTTCATTGGGCAACATCACACTCGTTAAACTTTTACAATTTTCAAACAAACTCAGGTTGAGGGTTTTGATGGTATTTGGAATAGATACGCTAGTTAAGCTCCAGCAACCCATAAACGCCGATTCACCGATATAGGTAACAGAATCAGGGATAGAAATGTTTGCCAAGCTAATACAACCCGCAAACGCTTCGCTACCAATACTTTTCAGATTATTGGACAATCTCACACTGCTTAAACCCCAACAATTCTTAAAAAAACTAGGGCAGAGAGTTTTGATTGTATTTGGAATAGATACGCTAGTTAAACCCGTACAACCCATAAACAGATTATCTTCAAGCTGTGTAACAAGATAAGGCGTCCCACAGAAAAAGACCGTATCAGGTATGAAAACAGAGCCGCTATAAGCATTACCAGAATTATTTTTGCGGACTACCATCACACTATCCTCGCCTATCTTCTTGTAATAGACACCATCTTTCATAAAGTTATAACCAAATCTGCTCTCGTCAGGACATAACCTATGAAGCATCTGCCGACTATTGTTGTAATCTAAGAAACCATCCAAGGCGAAGTAACCATCACTACTGCCATACCAACCCCAATTGATGTGGAACTTACTGCCATCGTAACCGTCGACTACAAAGTTGTGAGAGCCTGCAGGACCTGAGCCAGAGCAAATGATCGGATAACCGTCGTACAAGTCCTCAAGCATCATAGACCTCCATTCTTCCTCATTGTAATCAAGACGATCAACAAGGGATGCATTGGGATCATACCCAAACTTCTTCATTCCAGCCAATTGATCAACAATCCAAGCGCTACTGCTGGCAATGCCATAATCAGTCTTGCACGACTGACCGCAATAACGCATTAGCGTCGCCACTGCAGCACCCTGATTCTCACTATAAGCATCTGAAGAATAGCGGTCCAGCATATCATCCCAAGCCAGTGGTACTGACGGCAGGGCAGCAACCTCAATTTTCTCAGTGCTGGTTCTGTAACCATCCAGTTCTGGCGCCACGGGTGGAAACTTCCAATAGTACATCACCTGTGCCATAGCAGTCGCCACACACCCCGTTTTGCAGTGTTTGCCATCAATGGTCGGACATTGATCACGAAAAGGCTCTTGTTGGCCCCAATGACATGTAAGCAGGGGCTCAACAACTGAGGATGAAGATGCCTCACTTTTCTTTATATCAACTTCAGGATGAGTGTGCAGCCACTCCATCCGAGTTCTATATTCATCCAGCAACCACTGCATGCCACAAGGCAAATTATTCAGGTCCAGAGCACCCTCTCCATAGCCCAGGACAACATCCGATCGGTCATCGCCAGCAACAATGAGGAAACCATCCACACCGTTAAACACATAGTAGTCAGCCGCGCCCGGCAAGGCGATAGACGGCTCAGTGTAAACCAGTTGCAGGTTGCCACCATCTGACAATAACGGTTTGCCGATTTGTGACTGCATGAAATCTGACGCGACAGCACGAGCAACCGCATCATCGACTACAGCTGCTGACATCGTCCCAGTGGACAGTGTCAGTAACAAAAGCAGAAGCCATCCACGAGACTTCACCAACTCTATATGCGTTCTTGGGCTCATTTCATTAATCAATTTCAGGTAAGGATAATATCGATGAGGGCATTGACGTCGGCGATGTTTACCTCGCCGTCGCTGTTCACGTCCATCACGTCGGTCTTGTGATTGGAGAGGATGCCATCGATGAGGGCATTGACGTCGGCAATATTCACTTCACCATCATCATTGACGTCACCGAGCAGGCGTTTCATATACCAGAAACCTGCCTTGCCGTCGGCGATAGCCATCTCGGTGATGGGCTTGTTCATCAATCCTCCTGTATAGACGGTAGCAGCAGGTGTGGACGTGTTGGTAAGGCTGTTGTTATCGCCTTGCGGCCACAGGTCAGTGCTCATGTTGTAACCCATCAGGCTGTTGTCGGCGGGGATGATCGTCATGCGCTGGTGCGAGCCGATGTTGTTGGGCGTGTTGTTGTCCCACGCCGCCCGGTTATAGTCCACATGCAGGATCATGATACCCTCGCCAGGCAAGAACTCGTCCCATCCTGACTTGACACGATATTCCAGCAGGTAGTATTCGTCGGGGTTGGCATCGTTGGTCACCTTGACGGCTGTTCCCTCGTCGGTGTTGAGCGGTGCCAAATCATAATGCGTGTTCACCGTGGGGTCGATGAGGTCCATCCAGCCCATGAAGTGGCGTTCATAGGAGGTATAACCCGCGGGGCGATGTCCGCCACCCAGATAACAACCGTTGTCCATGATATCCCAGCTGCTCATTCCGAAATAGTTGCCGCCATTGGTGGGATAGAAGTCAGGCAAGCCCAGACAGTGGCCGAACTCGTGACAGAAGGTGCCCACACCGTCAATCAAAGTGCTGCTATCATAGGGACCTTCCAATTCATTGAACACGGCAAACTTGTTAATCGTCACGCCATTGAGCTGGAAAGGACCGGTGGTGCTGCAAGTCCAGTCATAGGCCTCCTGCATATCCCACTGGCAGGGCCAAACCGATTCAGGCACCGTGCGATAGGCCTGAGCCTCGCCCACACCGGCATAGAGCACGACCACAACATCAACAATGCCGTCACCGTCATTGTCATAATCAGAAAAGTCCACATTGGGCAGCCCGACACAGGCATCATAGATCATCGTGCCCAATTGAGCATCAACCTCCTCGCCATAGACCCGAATGTTATTGCCATAGAAGGTTCGGTCATGCGGCAGGTTCACGGGACCCAGGATGTCGAAGCGCGGCGAGAACTGCCCACGCGACTGGGTCTCGAAGTAGTGCAGGCAGCTGTACTCCTTCTCGTTGAACTGGTTCTGGAAGGTGGCGACAGGATTCTCGTCCTTAAACTTCACATCGGTATAATTCACCAGGATGATGGGAATGCGAGGAGAGCCCATCGTGGGCACCTGGGGAGACGTGTTCTCGTCGGTGCGACGAGGCGTACGACGGGCTCCAGCGCCCAGCGCCATCTTGTCACGATAGGCTATGATAAATGCCTGTTCCTCAATGTCACGGCTACCCTTGTCATGAGCGACGACATCGCTGACCACGCCGCCAACGGTGTAGCAATAGTCACCGTTGCCGGACTGAGCGACTGTCAGATTGTCCATCGTCATCAACGAGTGGTTGAACTCACCACCGCGCATGACCAGCGTCACCGTCGAGCCGTCGCTCTGGACATGGGTAAAGGGGACTGGCTTGGCAGGCACCGCCATCATCACAGCACAACACATCGCTGCCACTAACGAGAGTAATATCCTTTTCATCTCGTACCCTTGGTTGTTTCTTCCTCAATATACTGCTGCATACTGGACTTCCAATCCAAGTCATTGGCGACATCGACAAAGTTGTCAATCTGCCATTTGCCATTCTCGCATGCCATATTCAATTTCACGGGAATCGTATTGCCACAGTTGTGGAGATTGAGTTCAACAACAGCGATTGTGTCATCAACCGAGACTACATGAACGTCACTCACCGAGAGTTCATGCCAATCCTGTCCCATAATCCAGTAGTCGGCTTCCCAGAAGCCCAACTCACCCTCATGGTTCAAACTATCAATCTCATTAACCTTGGCGAGCAAACTGTTCCACTCCTCACTGCAGAAGCTTTTATTGAACTCATTACGATGCTCAAACACGCCATTCTCCATCTGGATGTCCAGATTGCGGAGCGAGTCCTCCTCGTTATAGACCTTGAACACCTCGCTGTAAATCTCTTGAATGCGTTGCTTCACGACTTCGGGATCAGGAGTCTGATTTACAGCAGTTTCGGTTGCAGTATTGTCACTCTTAGATGCCTGGGATTGACACCCACAGATGGCAAGTGCCAACGTTAGTAATACAAAAATCTGTTTCATACACAAATCGTCTTTTGTTTAGATGTGCAAAATTACCAACTAATCACCGAAAACCAAAACTAAAAGCAGAAAACTCATGACTTTAAGCCTAAAACGCATTATCTTTGCGCCAGAATATGCTCAAGTTTGTTGCCATCATATTGAGTGGAATGGCTGTCGGTTTCCTCATGCGGAAGCGGCAGTTGCGGATTGTGCCTAACCTGGTGACTGTTCTCATCTGGCTGCTGCTGTTCTTCCTGGGAGTGGAAGTAGGCGAGAACCCACAGGTCATCGGCGGCATCACCACGTTGGGGCTGGAGGCCCTGTGGCTGTCGCTGGCGGGCATTGCGGGCACCATATTGTTCTCGTGGGCACTCTGGCAATGGGTCAAGGGCAAGAAGAAAGGAGGCGAGTCATGAAAGGAAGTCTCATCATCGTGGGCTTTTTTATCCTGGGTATCGTCTGCGGCGTGATGCACTGGTTGCCCGACTTGAACGCCTTTGGCAACGTCAGTGTCTGGACCCTGTATGCACTGTTGTTCTGCGTGGGCATTACTGTGGGTAACAACACTACGCTGATGAAATCGTTCACCCGATTGGATCCTCGTCTGATGCTGCTGCCCATGATGACGATCGTCGGTACCCTCGCTGCGACAGCCATCGTGTCGCTGGGGATGCCACATCGCAGCCTGACCGACTGCCTCGCCGTGGGCTCGGGATTTGGCTATTACTCACTGTCAAGCATCCTCATCACACAATATCGTGGGCCCGAACTGGGTACCATAGCCCTGCTGGCTAACATCATCCGCGAGGTCTTCACCCTGCTGGGAGCACCGCTGCTGGTCAGGTACTTCGGTCCCCTCTCCCCTATCTCATGTGGCGGTGCCACGACGATGGACACTACCCTGCCCATCATCACGCGCACCAGCGGTCAGGAGTTCGTCATCCTGTCGCTGTTCCATGGTTTCCTCGTCGATTTCTCGGTACCGTTCCTGGTCACATTCTTCTGCACGCTGTAGTATCTTATAGTTACAATAGTTACTATAGTTACTATAGTCACTATAGTTACTATAGTTACTATAGCCACTATTGGGCGCAGGCGTCCTTGGGGAACTGGTCGATCTGCTTCATGCGCTTGAGAACGGTGTTGTGCATCTTGCGCATTCGGGACGTCGGGTTGGCACTGTCGCGCTTCAATGGGTTGGGCAGCGATACAGCGATATAGGCACACTGGTCCTTGGTGAGTTTGTCGGGCGTGGTGTTGAAATTGATGCGGGCTACGGCATCGGCACCATAGATGCCCTTGCCCATCTCGATGGAATTGAGATAGACCTCCATGATGCGCTCCTTGCCCCAAATTTTCTCTATCAAGAAAGTGAAATAGGCCTCCAGGCCCTTGCGCAGCCATGAGCGTTTCTGCCACAGGAAGACGTTACGTGCCGTCTGCTGGCTGATGGTGCTGGCTCCGCGCTGGCGCTTGCCCTCCTGGGCCTCGAGCTGGGCCTTCTGAATCTGCTCCAGGTCAAAGCCGCTATGCTTCAGGAACAGGTTGTCCTCGCTTGCCATGACAGCCTGCGGCAGGTTGTGGTTGATCTGCTCGAGCGGCACCCAGCGGTGGTGGATGGCAGGCTCCTTGCCATCGACCATCGCCTCGACGGCGCGGATGAGCATCAGCGGGGTGATATACACGGGGACATACTTCAAAATCACCACCGACAGTATCGTCGAGGCGAAAAAGAAGATCAATATGTTGCGCAACCAGCGCGTTATCGTTTTCATTGTATTTCCGTTTTTTTATTCTAGATTTTCTAGATAATCTAGATTGTCTAGAGAAGCCAACTCCTAACTTCTAACTCCTAACCCCTAACTAGAACAGCACTCGGGGCACAGGCCCTTGAGGACGTAGTTGATGCTGTGGACCTGGAAGTTGCCCGGCAGGGCGACCAGTGGCACCTGGGTTGTCTGCAGGCAGAAGGTCTTGCCACACTTCTCGCAGTAGAAATGGGCATGCATGTGATCGATAGTGCCATCGTCCTCACCGCAGTGGCAATCGGGGCTGCACACGGCATACTTGAACATGCCCGTTCCGTCATCAATAGCATGGATGAGGTGATGGGTCAGGAACAGGGTGATGGTGCGATAGATGGTAGACTTGTCCACCGTGTCGAGTTCATCCTCCAGGCTCTGCAGCGAGAAGGCATCTTCATGCGCCATCATGGTGCGCAGCAGCAGGATGCGCATCGCCGTCGGCTTGACATCATGCGCTTCCAGACGTTCTATGTATTTCGTTTCGTCCTTCATCAATATCCGGGATTTTGAGTACTGCCACTTGCGGTGAGAGTCTCACCGGGGATGGGGAACACGAGGGTATAACCCTTCACATCGGCATCAAGTTGTGGGCGATCGGTATAGGGACGGGTGAACTGGCCGAAGCGAATCAGGTCATTGCGACGCCAGCCTTCCCATGCCAATTCCAGCAAACGCTCCTCAAGCACATTGTCAAGAGTGGCAGGACGAGGCTCCATATCGGCTCGGGAGCGCACTGCATTGAGCAGGGCGTCGGCCTGGGCACCAGCCTTGCCGTCACGCAACATCGCCTCACATTGCATCAGCAGCACGTCGGCATAGCGGAATAGCACGATATCGTTGCGCCGCAACTGGCCGTCGCTCATCGACGCCAGGTCAATCTCATATTTGTACATGCGTGCGCCAGCAGTCTTCTCGTAGGGGGTACCCGACACGTCAAGGTGCGCCTCCAGCGGGTAATAAACCAGCGGCGTGCCATCATCGAGCAGAACGGGATCGGAGGTCTTGGCATGATGAACCTCATCGATGTAATAGGTCCAATACAGACGGTTATCACTGTCCTCCTCGCCGTAACCGAAAGCGCGCATCGCCTCGATCGTCGCGCAGGGGCCATTCTCGCCATTCAGTCCCAATGCCGCTGCATGGTTATAGTGCAGGGAACGGAACTGCTGAGTGAAGCGGTTAGAGTAGTTGTAGATATCCATCGGTATGGTGAAAATCAACTCGGGCGACTCATCGTTGTTGATACTGAAGTTGTCGTTAAAACTCGGTGCCAATGTGTAGCCATAGACACCCAGCAGATCACAATAATAGATGACCGCCTGCCAAGTGTTCATCTGTTCGCCATCCACAGTCCACATCATGGATGTCGCATTGGGGCGGATATCGTCGGTCCAGTCATCGTCGGCATAGACCTCGGCATTGAGCAGCAGCTTAGCCAACAGGAAATCGGCCACCGGAGCCGTCATGCGGCCATAATAGGTTCCCGGTCGTGGGCTACGGTCGACAGGAAGGTCATGCACAGCGGCCTGCAGTTCGTCAACAATGTGGTGGAAAGCCGTCGAGCGCTGCTGCAACTTCAGTTCCTGGGCCGTGGGGCTGGTGTCCTTGAACAGCGGCACACGCCCATAAAGGTCCATGGCATAGAACAGGAACATGGCCCTCAATGCCCGCGCCTCGGCCCGCAGGGCGGTGACATCCTCGGCAGGATGCTTCACCGAGAACGCATCAATGCGCTCCAGAGCACGGTTACACACCAATACCTGCTTGAACAGGTAATTCCAGGTGTCGCCCGTAAAATCCACGTTGCCGAAGCGGTGCAAGAACAGGTTTTGCCAGATGCCGCCGTCATACCAGTCGGCTCCTCGCGTGGGAATGATGGCCTCATCGGTCGAGAACGTGTTCAGGTCCCACACGCCACGCGCTGTGCCTTGCAGACCCTGGGAAGAACTGCTGCCGCCAATGTTCTTGTATATACTACCCAGCGCATTGAGCCACAGGCCATTGACATTCTCGTAAGCCTCGTCCATAAGGACGCGGTCGGTGGGGTCATCCTCAAGAAACTTGTTACAGGAGACCAACGGAAGAAGGATGGTCAACAACAGCAGATGAGTGATATAGCGTTTCATGATTGTGACTCTTTTTTAGAAGGTGATGGTAACACCCAAGTAATAGGAACGGGTGACGGGATATACGTTCTTGTCATCAACGCCCAGTGTGCCGCCAGCCGTCGAACTATTGATCATGGGAGTAAGACCTGAATAACTCGTGATGGTACCCAAGTCATTGACGGTGAGTGCCAGACGCAGGTTGCTGATAGAGCGCCGAGTCTTTTCACTCAGCGGCACGTTCCATCCCAGCGTCAAGTAATCAAAATGGGCGTAGTCGCCACGCTCCAGCCAGTAGTCGGTGGCGGTCTGATCCTTGATGTTGCGCCCGGGAGCATCGGTCAGGACATTATAGCCTGGCAGACTATTCATGTTCATATAGGTCAATGCCGTGCCGTTGTAGATCTTGTGCCCGAAAGCACCATTGATCTGTAACGCCACGTCCCATTGACGGTAGCGGAAGTTGATGTTGCTGCCCAGCAGCACCTTAGGCATCGCCTGACCGCAGACGCGGCGGTCCTTGCCGTTGGCGATGCTGATGTCACCCGAGCCGTCGAGGTCGGCAATGCCATACACATATCCGCCGGCTCCGTCGCTCTTGAGTCCCGTGCAGTGCGGCAGGTAGAACACACCGAGGGGCTGCCCCACTATCTGATAAACGATGTGGTTATTGCCGCCGTGGAAACCGGCACCGTTCAGGTTGACCATATCCACCTCGCCTGGGGCTTCGAGCCAGAAGTCATTATAGTATCCACTCAACGACAACAGTTTATTATACTGGTAAGCAATGTTGGCGTTGATGTTCAGTTCCATGTCTTGGGTAGAGAGTGGCGTGAAGCCCAGAGCCAACTCTACACCGCTGTTGCGCATCGCACCCAGATTGTCCAGCAACTTATTGTAACTGAACGGCGGCACGCCCACGTTATACAGGTAGAGCATGTCGATCGTCTTGGACGTATAGAAATCAAGCGATGCGATGATGTGGTTGCCCAGGAAAGCGGCATTCAGGCCTGTGTTGAAGCTCCGTTTCACCTCCCACTTGAGGTCGGGGTTGGCATTGCGCAACTCATCGAAGGTCACTTGCAGCGTCTCCCCAACGGGAGCGATGCCCGCCGGCATGAGCAGGTTCTGGGTCATGTAACTGTCCACACCGCCCAAGTTGCCCGCCAGACCATAACCGATATTCCACTTCAGGTCATCAAGCCAGCTGACACCACGCAAGAACGGCTCATTACTCAAGTGCCACGATGCCGACACCGAGGGGAAATAGCCCCATTTGTTGCCAGCACCGAACTTGCTGGTACCGTCGGCACGCAGGGTGGCAGTGAGCGAGTAACGGCCCAGGTAGTCATAGGACACCCTTGCCATGAACGACGCCAGTGACGGCGCGTCATGGAAACTTCCCGTGCCGTCCCACAAGGTCACTGCACCCGACTGGATGGCATCAATGCCAATCGCATTGGTCGAGAAACCGGTCGTGGTGGTATAGAAGCCCGTGTGGGTGTCGCGCTCGACCTCGGACAACCCCATCACATTGAGATGATGCGCTCCCAACGTTTTGTCCCAAGTCACTGTGGCAAGGCCCAACAACGACTCCGTCTTGGCGCTACTGCGATAGCCCTTGCCGCCGCTCCAGATGCTGGTGGGCAGGAACTGGGCAATCTCCACCTCGTTGTGGCTATAGGCACCGAAGAGTGACACCGTCCATTCCTTCGTCAGGTTGAAGGTGAGTTTGGCATGGGTGCTCAAGTGGGTGGTCTTGTCACGGGTGCGGCTGTCCATGAGCGCCAACGGGTGATTGATCTGGTTGGCATAGGTAAAGCCGTCCCAGCCACCGCTGCTGTTGCGCTCGGTACCGAATGTAGGGTTCCACGCCTGGGCCGAGTAGAACGTCTTCTGTACGTCATAGACAGCTGTATGATTCTTCTGCACATTGCCGAACATGCCCACCTCGATAGTCAACAGGTCGCCGAACATGCGCTGGTGCAGGTTCATATTACTCGTGAAATTGCGCAACTTGTCATGCAAGATCACGCCGTCATGGTCCATGTATCCTAACGACACACGGTAGCGCGAACGCTCTCCACCGCCCATGAAGGCGACATGATGGTCCTGCAAGAGAGCAGTCTGCTCTATGGTCTTCTGCCAATTGGTATCGTAACCTTTGTCGATGGGTATCAGTCCCAAAGCACGCACGGCATTCACATAGCCTGCTGCATCGAGCATGTTCAGATTCCTGGTCACACGTGAAATGCCTAGACTGCCGTTATAAGTCACCGAGGTGCGGCCGGCAGATCCCTTCTTGGTTGTCACCTCGATGACACCCGAGGCACCGCGCGATCCATATTGGGCCGTCTCACTGGCATCTTTCAGGACCGTGAAACTCTCAATATCAGACGGATAAATCGATGACAATGTACTCAGGTCGCCAAACACACCGTCGATGATAATCAACGGGTCATTGCCGCCTGTCACAGACGTCGTGCCGCGCACGCGCACGGCATTCATCGCGGCGGCACCGTTGTTGCTCTTCTGGATGGTAACACCAGCCACACGGCCATTGATGGCTTCCAACGGGTTGGTCACCTGTTGCTGGCTCATCTGGTCGGCAGTCACCACGTCGGGCGATGCCAGGCGAGCGGTAGTGTCCACAGGGGCGATGTGTTGTGCCTGAACCTGCAGCGTCAAGAAGGCTACAGCCGCAGCTATCAGTAAAGTTCTGTTCATGTCTCTTGTGTGTGTTGATTGATCTCGAACAATGAGAAATTCACCTTGCCGTAGACGCGCTGCTGCGAGAAATGAGGCAAGGCGCTGAAGTCGTGCTCTCGCGGATGCTCCATGATGAACAGCGTGCCGTCGTGCACCAGCGACGATTCCAGCACGAGCTTGGGAATCTCGCCGAAACGCGGCAAGTCATAGGGAGGGTCGGCAAAGATGATGTCAAACGACTGGCGGCACGTGGACAGGAACTTGAACACATCGCCACGCGCCAGCGACAGATTCTCGTCCTTTAATTGCTGCTGCACCCGCTTGATAAACTCTGCCTGGACGCGAGCCTTCTCGACGGCTGTAACATGGGCACAGCCACGCGAGAGAAATTCAAAACTCATCGCGCCTGTGCCGGCAAACAGGTCGAGCACCGTCTTGCCTTCCAGGTCAATGATATTACCCAGCACGTTGAACAGGTTCTCGCGTGCCATGTCGGTCGTGGGGCGCGCGGTGATGTTGGTCGGCACATCAAAGCGGCGGCGGCCATATTTTCCGCTGATTATTCGCATAGGGCAAGTAGTATCAGTTCGAGCGGCGCCTGCATCGCATTGCGTCCCAGCCTCATTGCGGCGGCAGGATAGACGGCAGGCATCACATATTTCACAAATTCACGCAACTTGGGCGTCATGGCGGCACAGGCCTCGCGGTCACCCATGAGCTGCAACTCGTCGGTCAGCTGGTCCATGCCATAGCTGCGCCACATGCTCATGGTATAGTAGGTAGCATCGGGGAAGTTGGTAAACTGGAATGTGTTGGCACACTGCAGCTTGCCCTCGCGATAGACGGCAAGGTCCATCGCCCCATCCTTCAGATTGAGGAACATCCTCGACCGGGCATCGCTGTGGTCCTGTCCCACGATGTACTCACACAGGGGGAGCAGGTGGTGACAAGTCATCGGATAGTTAAACGTGCGCCCAAGGAATGCCTGCATGCCACGAGGCATCAGCCAGGCAAGCTTCACGCCATTGCCAGGCAGAGCACACACGGCAGCGTCGCCCTCGTCATCGCGAAACGCGTGGCGCACCCACTCAACACAATCGGCGTCACTGGTGTCATCGGGCAAGAACACATAGTGGGAGGAATTCACAATCACCCTCACACGCTTGTACTCGTCGAGCAGCACCGGCGTGTCGTAGATGGCATCCTCCAGTCCCTGCAAGGTGTCGTCGGTCCACGCCACATCACCGATGATGAGCGAGTTGGCAATCGACGGGGTGTACAGGATATAGTCCACCCGCTCGTCGCTGATGGAGACAAGCAGTTCCCAAGCCTCGGGATGCTCGATATGGATATTTCTCTTCTTTCCCATTTATTTTAATGTGCAAAATTAGTAATTATTTGTTGAGATGCCGCCATTTTTAGCCGTTTTTTAATTACTTTTGCAACGCAGTAATATTTGGAATTGACATGACATCTCGATACATCTGGGGCGCAGCCCTGACTTTGATACTTCTGACGGCGTGCTCACACGGCGGCAGCACAGCCACCAACGGCCAGTTTGCATTTCTCGACAGCTTGGGCATTACGGTGACCGACCAGTTGATATTGGGCGACAGCCTGACCATGCCCGATGTCTATTGCGGCGACCCCAACCAGCAAGTCAGCGACCTGAAGGGTCTGAAAATCAATAACGAACAATACAAAGCGCTGGTCACTCCGGCGGGCAGGTTATTTGCCGACGATATGGGCAACTGGTTGCTGCTGGGCGTGCGCGACATGGGGAGCGGCATAACTCTCGCCGCTTTTTATACCGGTAGCGGCATGGGATACAGCGTGGACCTGATGACCTATGACCGCCAGGGCCATCTGCTCGATGCCATCAATGCCCGCGAGCAGCACCTGTTGTGGCGCATCCACCTCGATGATGTCACCAACGACACCGTCTTCACCCTTGACGGACACTTCACCTTCCACGGCAACGGCTTGACCCTGCACCGTGTCATGGGCCGAGCAATCATGGACTTCGACAACGATGTCAAGAGTGCTCCACTCTGGCAACAAGGATGGGAGCAAGATTACGCCATCAACGCCAAGGGACACTTTGTCCTCAAGAACCAACGCGTAGTGATGGAACAGGGTGACGTGGACCAATATGCCACCCTCGACTTCAAGTCATGGGATATGCTGGTGTGCTCCCTCTATGACATCGACATCATGGACACCTGGAACGGCTACACCGAGATCATCAAATCCACCTATGACCCAGACTATCAGTACAATCCCTTCCCCTGGGATGTCTCACAACTCTACCGGATGAATCCACAGCGGTTCCTGCGCTGGATGGCAGCCCACCGCGGCACGGACAACCGTCTGCTGCCCTACTTCAAGCTGACACCTAACGACCGACCTGCCCTGCTTGAGGAAATCGCCCGCCTCGACGACGCTGCCGCCCAGCAATGGCTCACCGGCCTCGTCAACAGCTGGGACGACAAACCGCTGACTAAACACCTGTAACGATAACAACAACGCTGCGCATCATCGCCACTCCTTCCCCGCGAGCTCCTGGAGC
>Ga0247609_10002271_pt1 | contig 20684 bp, 17 predicted proteins | sample 172DNAGHGlowgp2_FD_193487 | JGI IMG/M metagenome (GOLD analysis project Ga0247609, IMG submission 193487) | Sheep rumen microbial communities from Palmerston North, Manawatu-Wanganui, New Zealand - 1728 DNA GHGlow gp2 | ecosystem: Host-associated > Mammals > Digestive system > Stomach > Rumen ...
GTTTTCTTCTTCGGCCTTCTTTTCGTCTTCGGTCTTTTCGAAGTCCACGTCGCCGCGGGCGATGTCGTGGAACTTCTTGTCGCCGAATTCGGTGAGGCTCGACATCATGAATTCGTCGATGCCGTCGCTCATGAGCAACACTTCGTAACCCTTGGCCTTGAAGGCTTCGAGCATCGGGTTAGACTTCACGGCATTCTTGTCGCCGATGAGGTAGTAGATTTCCTTCTGGCCTTCGGGCATGCGCTTCACGTATTCGTCGAGGCCCACGAGAGCGTCGCCTTCGGTCTTGGTACTTTCGAAGCGGAGCAGCTTCTTGAGTTCGTCAAGATGTTCCCAGTTCATGTAGAAGCCTTCCTTCAGGACCATGCCGAGTTCGCGCCACCAAGCGTTGTACTTCGCGGCATCCTTGTCGGCCATGTTCTGCAGGGAGTCGAGCACCTTCTTGATCACATGCTTACGGATGTTGGTGATAATCTTGTTGTTCTGCAAGATTTCACGGGACACGTTCAGCGGCAAGTCTTCGCTGTCCACCACGCCGCGCACAAAGCGGAGCCAAGGCGGCAGCAAGTCCTTGCAGTCGTCCATGATAAAGACTTTCTTCACGTAGAGCTTCAGACCGTGCAACGCGTCGTTGTGCCAGATGTTGAACGGGGCCTTCGACGGAATGTACACGAGGCTCCAGAATTCCTGGGAACCTTCGGCGTGGCTGTGGCTCCATGCGGCCGGTTCGTCGGCTTCGTGGCTGATGACGTTGTAGAAATCCTTGTACTGTTCTTCGGTGACTTCCTTTTCGCTCTGGCGCCACAGGGCCTGCTTTTCGTTCAAGCGTTCTTCGGGCTTTTCTTCGATTTCGCCCTTGTCGTTCTTGGTCGGTTCCGGGTGGAAGTAAATGCCGTAGCTTACAAAGCCGCTGTACTTCTGGACGATGTCCTTGATTTTCCATTCGCTCGCGAAGTCTTCGGCGTCTTCGTCGTCCTTCAGGTACAAAGTAATCTTGGTGCCCACCTTGTCGAGCGGGGCTTCGGAAATCTCGAAGTCGCCGGTGCCTTCGGATGCCCACAGGTAACCCTGCTTTTCGCCTGCCTTGAGCGTGAGGACTTCGACCTTCTTTGCGACCATGAACACGGAGTAGAAACCCACACCGAACTGGCCAATCAGATCGACGCTACCCTTGTCGCCTTCCTTCAAGTTCTTGATGAAGTTCTTGGTGCCGCTGCGGGCGATGGTGCCCAGGCAGTTGATCAAGTCTTCCTTGTTCATGCCGATACCATTATCTTCGACAACGATTCTCTTGCCTTCCTTGTTCACCGAAATGTCGATGCGGAGCTGCGTGCCCTGCGGAAGCAAGTCGGCGTTCGAAAGCGAGAGGAAACGGCGCTTGTCCAGTGCGTCCGCCGCGTTCGAGACGAGCTCGCGCAGGAAGATTTCCTTGTTGCTGTAAAGGGAGTTGATCATCAAGTTCAGCATGTCGCGAACTTCGGTCTGGAATTCCATCTTCTCTGTTGCCATTTTAATCTCCTGTTTAGATCGCACTTCGTGCTTTGGGGTCGCTACGCTTTGAGGTCGGGGCTTTGCCCCTTTGAGGTAAACGACGTCGCGTTCACGGGTGCGTTACTGTTAAATTTTTAAGCGGTTATGCCATGTTCTTGTTTCAAAATGAAACAGAAACGTGGTCCCGCCTTGTTTCCGCGCTAGTATATGCAAGAACCGTGCCAATTTCAAAAGGTGAACGTTGTTGCTACGGTCATCCTCGAAGCTGTCATTCCTCTACGAGGCATGACAGCATCAGCTCGGCAATAAGAATGAGTTCACTCATTCTTGCTGCTCTCGCCTCGCTTGTCATTCTGGAGGCACGGGGTGCCGATAGAAACCATTATTTCTTGTTTTGCTCTTGTGGAGGGAATCCATAAAGCTGTATATGTGATTATAATAGGATAATGAGGGGGAGGTGTCCCCCTCGCGTTTTACCACCGCCCCAAAAGAGCCCCTATAAGACCTGCTTTTGAACACCTTATTTTATTAGTCTTTGTAAGCTCTTGTAATTCAATAGTTGACAAAATAACTTAGTTTGCAATCGGTAGTTTGCAAAATTTGCAAAGTTCCGCTTTTTGAAATTTTATCGTTGTAGATTAAGCCTCTAAACTTAACGGAGGTACAACAATGAATCAATTTGTTTTAGAAACCTTGAAAGGAAAAACCTACATAGATCCAAGAACCGATACGGGTTTCAAGAGTTTATTCGCAAGCAAGGATGCTATCAAGGATTTTGTTGACGGAATCTTGCAGCTGAAGGGTGATGATCAAATCAAGAATCTAAACTATTCGTTTGAACATACGTTGCGGTTCATGATTCCTGAAGAGCGAAAGGTCATTTTGGATGCGTTCGCAACTACGGGTTCTAAACGCTTCCTTAATATTGAAATGCAGAAGGCGGATCACAGTTTCTTTATTGACCGCACCATACTGTATAAGGCGTTCCTAATTATTAAAGGCAAGCATGAAATGGAAAAATCAGAAGAATTCAAAACGCTCACGAAAGAAGAGAAGGAGTACAAACGTTACGAAATTCCAGAAACAATATCCATTTGGATTTGCGACTTTGAATTGCCTCACCGTATGGATGGTTACATCGATGAATGGGCTATTTATAGTAAGGAAATGCTGAATAGAGGCTCTGTCGAGACGATATTCCCTAAAAATAAGTATATTATTGTATGTCTGCCGAAGTTCAATAAAACCGCAGACGAGGTAAAAGATCCTATTGACGCTTGGCTCTACGTGCTCAAACACGCGCATGAGGGCGAACCGCTTCCTGACTTTGGAAACGGAATCGTCAACGAAGCTTTAAAACGTATCAAAATCGAAAACTTGGACAAAACAACTCTGACCGAACTGGAGCGAGAAATGATTGCAAAAGAAGAAATTGAATGCCGTTTGGCAGGAGCCAAAATTGAGACGAGATACGAAACCAAGCTAGAAATGGTCGATGCCATGCTTGCCAACGATATTCCTGTTGAAAAAATTGCCGTTATTTCGGGTATTCCTTTAGACGAAATTAAAAAGCGCAGAACGCTGCGGCACTAATGTCATCATATATTTTTACAGAATTGAAGTAAGATCCTTTATGCTACAGAGTGTTGCATATGAACGAAATTGAGAAGAATTATGCTTAAAAATTTGTGAAATTTGCAAAAAATCTTGAATTTTGTAGCATAAAACACTTGATTTTCAAAAAAATGATAGTATATTTTTTAGGAGAAAAAGGAACTCTTAAATGAATGTGCTCTTGAAAAAATTTGGTCTTTTGTCCGTAATTGCCGTTTGGGGTCTTGCCGCTTGCGGTGACGATAGTTCTAGTGCGCCTGTGAATTTTGGCGATTTGCAGAATGTTGCTAGCAGTTCTTCGATTGGAGTGCCGTCGTCCAGCAGCGCTCCTGTGTCGAGTAGTGATGTTATCGGAAGTTCCTCTTCTGTTGTTGTGCAAAGTTCCTGTTCCGAAGCGCTTCCTGCATCGTCGCAATCTATAGACGAATGCGTCCACATGCCGCATTTCGACGAATCTGAAAAAGTCAGTTATCAGACACCCATTTGTTCCGATGAAGGGGCGACCGCACCCGATTGCGAGACGGATGATGTTTACGTTTGCCGTGACGGTTTCTGGAGGGACATTAAAGAAACATGTATGGATGTTGCTCCAACGTCATGTGATGCTCCAGGGTGTGGGCCTAAGCATTGTGATGCAAGCGGTCCGCAAAGTGCTATTGACTGTAAGTCTGGGAAAGAATATGTGTGTGAAAACTATTGGGTTCCCGCCGGAAGTTGCGTCCACATTTCCGATGTCGAAAGCGACGACAAATGGAATTGCGATGAACCTGATTTCACGTTAAAGATGGATTGCAAGAAGAGTAGCCCTCTCTACATGTGCGCTAGCGGAATGTGGATTGAGGCGAAAGGCTGTGACACCTCCAAAGAAAAGTGTGGGTACAGCGAAGATGAACTTTGTACTAAGTTCGGCATAATGAAATATTGTAGCGGTAGCCCAAGAGTTCTGCCCGATGCCGTCCCTTGCAACCAGGATGGCAAATCGGTTGTGATTGACGGCCAGTGGATGTATCGATGCGATAACGGCAGATGGCATATCGTCGTGCCTCTTCCAGAGGCATAACCGAACTGTGAACGTAATTACGAAAAATGGCACGCCCGTGAGGGTGTGCCGCTTTTGTTGTATCAATAGGTTAAATGCTTAAAGGAAAATCAATCCCAAAATGCCGACTGCCCAGACGTACCAGGCAAAGTGCTGGAACTTGCCCTTCTGGACAAAGTTCATGAGCCACTTGAGGGCGATGATTCCAAAGACGAATGCGACAACCATGCCGACCAAAAGTTCCGGAGTGAATCCACCGGCGTCAACGCACTTCAACGCCTTTTCCGGGTTCAGGAGCGCTTTTTCCGGAGTCATAGTCTGGCACTTGATCCACTTGATGCAATCGAGAAGTGCTGCTCCACCGACGGCGGGAATGCTCATGAGGAAGCTGAATTCGCCGGCGTACTTGCGGTTTACGCCCATGAACATCATGGCGCTGATAGTCGAGCCGCTGCGGCTGATGCCCGGAATGCAGGCGATGCCTTGGACGGTGCCGGTCACGAGGGCGCGCCACCAGTTCATCTTGACACCTTCGTTATCCGGGTGCTTGGCGCCGGTCGGACCCCACTGTGATGTGAACAGGAGCAATCCAGTAACGAGTTCTGCGACGCAGACGGCGCGCGGGTTTTCGAACAAGCTTTCGAGAGCGTCCTTGAAGCCGAGGCCGATGAGCGCCGTCGGAATGCTCGCCAAGATGATGTAGCCCGCTTCGCGAAGTTGTTCTTTGTCGCGACGGAGGCAGCCCACGATGATGTCCGTAATCTTCTTGTGGAATACCACGAAGATGGAGAGGAGCGTGCCTGCGTGGAGCATGATGTCGAAGAACATTCCTGCTTCGTTCATGCCTAAAAGTTCGTGCCCGAGTACGAGGTGACCGGAGCTGGAGATGGGGAGGAATTCTGCGAGGCCCTGTAACAGGCCGAGGATAATAGATTCGAACATAGTAAGGCAAATGTAGTAAATTAGTTGGCTGAACTATTACTATCTTCACAATCATGTGCAAGCGTTTTCTTCTTTGTTTTCATGATTTTAGTGTCTGGAACTACCAGAAAGTGACTCCGATTCTCGAAGATCTCAAGGATTTGGCGGGGCGCCCTTTTAGCGTGTTGGTGATTCCCGATACGGAAAACGCTTCTGCCGAAGCGGTCCAGGGATTCCGCGATTCCTTGAAACAGTTGAAGTCGGAGGGCTTTGAACTGGCGTTACATGGCTTTAAGCACAAGGCCGAATTCAGCCAGGGCCGCAGTTACGCGGGACTTGTCGGGATGAACCTGACATCGGGCGAGGCGGAGTTTGCCGGCCTTTCGCAGTATGAATCTAGCCGTCTTTTGCAGGCGGCCCTCGAGTCGTGGAAGACGTTGTTCGCAGACGAAAACGGAAATGCCGAAGCGCCTGTGGCTTTTGTGCCGCCGACATGGTTCAGCAACAAATTCTTGCCGGGGCAAGTCCGTGCAGAAAAAATGTTGTACGAAGACCGCTTCTCGCTGACGACTGCCGACGGGGTGCGCTATGCGTCGCCTGTGGCAAGCTTTGCCGGGATCCCGAAGGCAACAGAAAAGGCAGCCATTGCTTATGCTGCCTTTATCATGAAATTGCCTGTGGGCTTACCGCGCCTTGCCGTCCATCCGGTGGATTTTCCGCGGTTGCGTGATGTTGTTCGTGATACCATCCGCGTGGCGTTGAACAACAGGCGTAAGCTAGTCCACTATAGCGAATTGTAATGCGTATTATAATCCGTTAAGGATTAATTAAGGGCATTGCATTCGCTGGTGTAACTTTGTTTCAGTGAATTGAATCTACTTTCGGTAAAGTCTTCTCTGCTAGTGGCGATGAGCTTGTGGCCACTACAGGTTACTTCTCCGTAATCATTGTCTTTTCTATACTCTTCGCAACTTTGTTCTGGAATATCTATGCCTGCATCCATCGTTTGAACGACTTTGCCGTTTTTCAGTTCGAACGTGGTTACAATCGTGATTCCTTGCTGGACTGTTTCGATCGTGAACGGATCTTGAGATGTTACTTTGCAACTCTCGATGTCTGCGTTAGAACCGCTGTCGCCACAGGCTACGATTCCCATTGCTGCAGCAATGACCGCAACCGGGAAAAATCTAAAAAAATGCATGATGTCTCCTTGGGTATAAGTTTATACTGAATATACAAATTTATATTCAGTAAAACTATTAAATCCCTGGAACCTCGAATTCTTTTGTCGTTTTACGCTTTTGATCGTCGATGACCTGAACTGTAATGGGTTCTCCTGTTTCGGGCAGATTGTCGCCAAGAATAACGATTTCACGGGGTTCCGAATCATAATCGGCTGCAATCCACTTGTTGCCGGCCTTGACGGTGATGGCGTTGCCGTTCGGGATGCCTGCGTACTTGGAGAATAGCGGAATCTTGAGGGCGAGTTTGCGCTCTCCTGCGAAAAATACTTCTGACCAGTAAGGGAATCCGAGCGTAATGCCGTCATTATCGTTGATGCTTGCTACGTCCCTTAGTTCGTTGGTCGTTGCGCAACGTTTCTTGGAGCCCGTTTGCTTATCGAAGTAGAACCAACGGCGAGTCGTTTCTCCAAGCCAGTAAAGTGGGGCTGGATTGTTGGGGTTGTCTATGCAGACTTCCCACTTGCCGTAGAACTGCATTCCCTTCGGGTGGAATTCGAAATAGTCCACGCTGTCGGTTTGGTTGCGGGTGACGGCGAGAACGCGGCGCGATGTGTCGCTGACGACGGGGATTCCCGAAATTTTCTGGGAAATGCCGACATCGCCGATTTGTGTGTGCCAGTTGATGTTGTTCTGGAATCCGGTGAACGAATATACGGAGATGAGTTCGTTCACGCTGCGCCCTGTGCCGGTTGCGGCTGCACTTGCGCTGTATCGGATAAATTTCGTTTCGGGGAATACCTCGATGATCTTACCGATGGTCGTGGGCTTGTTGTGGTCGAATATCTTGCAGAGGTCGCCGTTGATAACTTGTTCGTTCTTGTCCAGCGCTGCAAAGCTATAGCCTGATTCGCAGCGGTACAAGTCGAGCATGCTCTTGCTGAGGAACGTATATACGGGTGTGTTTTGGTTCTGTACAAGTTTAATCGTGCCGTTGTTCTTGCAGGAGGGGTGGAAACTGAATTCGCGTTTGGTGATGTGCCCGCTGAAGTCCTCGATTTCAAGTCTGTATGTGGATATGGGGCCTATTCTTGCATTGAGGTAATGCCAATCGCCTGCGGTGTCCGCTTCTTCTGCCCAAAGCAGTTCGTTACGGATGTCGAGCATTTTTTTATAGCTGAGTTTGTCCATGACTTTGCTGTAGACCTTTTCGTCGTAACGCCACAGTTCGAGTCGGCGGATGGCCATCGGATTTTCCTTGGGTTCGCGGCTGTAGTCGGCGATTTTTATTGCCATGGACAGGTTGAATTCGTTCTTGACTGGCGTTTCGACGCAGCCGTTGCGTAGTGCCTGGTCTGTCGTGAGGGATAGGTTGTTGCCTTGCCATACGGCGACCCCGAATATTTGCGGTGCGATGGTGTCGAGGCACTTGACACCGAGCTGGCATGGCGATACGATTTCATCTTTATTCAGGCGGACTTCGAGGTGCAGGTGCGGGTTGCCGATTCCGGTGCTGCCCGAGTATGTGAGCGTGTCGCCTTTGCGGAACCTGATGTTTGGCTTGACGGTGACATCGTTGCTTTTGGTGGCGTACTGCTTTTGCTTCAGTGCGTTTTCTACTGCCGGGGTGAAGCTGCTCTGGTGGGCGAATACCCAGGTCTTTCCGCTGTTGCCTTCGAAGAACATCACCTTGCCGTAGCCGAAGGGCGAGTTCTGGACTTCCTTGACGTAGCCGTTCTCCGGCGCGAAGATTGGCCAGCCTTCTTCCATTTGCGTGGAGTAGTCGATGCCGGCGTGGTAGCGCGTGCCACGGTTCTCGCCGAACGAAGATGTCAAGTAGGCATCTCGTTGGAACGGGTCGTATTTAAACGGTTCGACATAGGATTCCGAGACGAGCTCTGGTGGAGGGGCTGCCCTTTCGGAAAAATCCGTGTTGTCGATTTTGGCGCCGCGTTGTGCGGCGATGCAGTCCTCGTAAGCGAAGGCGTCCATTTTGGAGGCGTCACAAGAGGTTCCTGCGGTTGTAGCAGCGATGCCGAATACGCTGCCGACTGTGAGTATAAACGATGAAATTTTAGTGAACCTATCCATAATGCTAAATAAAATACAAAATTATTATTTTATAATGATAATGATGTTTCTTTATTTGAACGTTTTTTTGCTTAAATTGGGAGTGTTATCGTTTTACGCTATCGTTGGCGAAAAAGTTATGGGAGAAAAGAAAAAGACTCGCGATGCGAGTCTTTTTTAGTGGAGCTAAGGAGAGTCGAACTCCTGACCTCCTGCATGCCATGCAGGCGCTCTACCAACTGAGCTATAACCCCGAGGACGCGCACAAATATAGAATGAATAGATGTACGTGTCAAGGGATACCATTAATTTTTTTGAAAAAACTTTCGTCTATTAAGCCTTTTCAATCGTGACGGATTCGATGATGACGTCGTCGTAGGGGCGGTCCATGCGGTCGGTCTGCACGCCGGCGATTTTGTCGAGCACTTCGAAGCCTTCGTAAAGCTGGCCAAATACGGAGTAGCCGTCAGCCGGGCCCGTGCCGCACTGGTCGTGGTCCAAGAAGTGCTCGTTGTTGCCGTGGACGATGAAAAACTGGCTGCCGATGCTGTGCGGCATGGCTGTCTTTGCCCAGCTGAGGGCGCCGCGCATGTGGGTGAGACGGCTGTCGTACTTGTCGCCGATGGTGGAACCCGGTCCCTGTGCTGCGTGACCGCCTGTACCGTTTCTGCGGGTGAAGTCGCCGCCCTGGATCATGAAGTCCTTGATGATACGGTGGAACGGGGCGCCGTCGTACTTGCCCTGCTTTGCAAGTTCGATGAAGTTCGTGGCGCATTCGCCGACGAGTTCTTCAAAGAGACGGAGTTTCATCGTGCCGTGATTGGTTTTCATGATGGCGATGGTTTCGCCTGCCTGCGGTTTGTCTAATTGATTAAAGGCCATTTGGGGCTCCATGGGTTAATGGTTCGATATGGCGTTGCTTTGTGTCATGAATATAGTTCTTAAAGCACGGCACGTAGCGTCGCGTTTTTGGATACATATATACAAATATAGCGGGTGTTTTACAACTTTCCGGAGCAAATAGCCCCTAAAAAATCTACATTCATTTAAAAATACGGCTTTGTCGTACATGCCCTCAGGATGACGTCAAAGCATCATGTCCAGAAAAACATGGCCAGGAAATTATAGACTGAAGACTAACGACTAATAACTAATGACTGTTTTATGAACGATAACTGCAAAAAAGTAAGTGAACTTTTAACCGCCCAGACGATGGAGTTCGCCTTGGACGAAATGGCGGCAAAAATCGCGAAAATGCACCCGTCCGCTGACAACATGATTGTGCTTGGCATGGCTAGCCGCGGCATTCCGCTTGCTAAGAAACTCACGGAGCGCCTATCCCAGAAGTTCGGGAAGCCTATCGAAATGGGGAGCCTCGATGCCACGTTCTACCGAGACGATTTCCATTACCGCAAGAAGGTGGCGACCGAAATGCGCTTTACCGAAATGCCTGCCACCGTAGAAAACAAGACGGTGATTCTTGTGGATGACGTGCTTTACACGGGGCGATCCTCGCTTGCGGCTATGCGTGCGATTTTGGACCTTGGACGCCCGGCGGCCATTCGCCTTTGCGTGCTCGTCGATCGTGGACACCGCGAACTCCCGATTGCGCCTGACTGTGTCGGGCTTACGGTCGAGACCGCCAAAAATCAGGAAGTCCGTGTGCTGATTGACCCGATTGACAAAGAAAATTCCGTTTATCTCGTAGAAGTGGAGGCGTAAAGTGAGCGCTTTGGAAATTAAACACTTGTTTGGGCTCCGTGGTGTGTCCAAGCACGATATCCGATTGATTCTGGATCATGCGAAACAGTTCCGCGAGATTCTCGAACGTCCGGTCAAGAAGGTGCCGAGTCTTCGAGGCATGACGGTCGTGAACTTGTTCTTCGAGAACAGCACGCGTACGCGTACGAGTTTTGAGCTTGCCGAAAAGCGTCTTTCCGCCGACACGGTGAACTTCACGAGTTCGAATTCGAGCGTCAAGAAGGGCGAAACGCTCGTGGATACGCTCAGGAACATCGAGGCGATGAAGATAGACATCGTGGTCGTCCGTCACAAGGGGACCGGCGTGCCGAAGTTCCTTGCGGACAACAGCAACGCGATTATCGTGAACGCGGGCGATGGTGCCCACGAACATCCGACGCAGGCACTCCTCGACATGCTGACGGTCGAAGAAAAACTCGGAACGCTCGAAGGCAAGAACGTGACCATCATTGGCGATATCCGCCACAGCCGCGTGGCCCGCAGTAACCTCTGGGGCATGACGACGATGGGCGCTCACGTGACGCTCTGCGGACCTTCGACCTTGGTGCCTCGCAATACGGAACTGATGGACCAGGTGACGTGGGAACCGGATGTGCAGAAAGCGGTTGCCAATGCGGATGCCATCATCGCGCTCCGTTTGCAGAAAGAACGCATGGACGATGCGCTCCTCCCGAGCATGCGTGAATACCGCAACACGTTCGGCATCACGCAGGAACTTTTGGACTGCGCTAAGGATAAAGTCATCATAATGCACCCGGGGCCGATCAACCGCGGCGTCGAACTGGATTCCGATATTGCCGACGGCAATCATTCTGTTATTCTGGATCAGGTGACCAACGGTGTTGCCGTCCGTATGGCAGTTCTCTTCCTTTTGGCTGGAGGTCGCAACAATGAAAATGCGTAAACCTTGTAAGGGTCGTCTTTCGAATGTTGTTCTTAAAAATGCAAAGTACTGGAACGGCAAGTCTTTTGAATTGCGTGACGATGTTCGCTTGAATGCCTGCGAAGGTTCAGAAACAACTGAATTTGACTGCAATGGTGCTCTGGTGATGCCGGCCCTTTTCGGTCTCGGACTGGACTTTATGGAACCGCTCCGCGACGACGTCTATACGTTTGCCGACGGCTTTGAAGCTATGCGCAAGGGCGGTTTTTACGGTGGTCTTTACGAAAGTGCCGCAAACCCGATTGACGATGCGGACAAATTTACCGCGATGGTCAACCGCTTCAAGACGGAAGAACTTGGCGGAAAGGGTTTTGAAATAAAGTTCCTCGGCGCTTACAGCAAGGGTTTCGGGACTGATAGTTTGGCTGAAATGGTGGAACTGGCCGAAGCGGGTGTCGCTGGCTTTGGCGACGGCAGCGGCGCAATTCCGCATTCCCGCTTCCTCCGCCTTGCGATGGAATATGGCAAGATGACGGGCAAGCGATTCTTCTTCCAGCCGATGGACAAGACGCTCCGCCATAGCGGCTGCGTCCACGAAGGCGCTTATTCCGACATGCTGGGCATGAAGGGCATCCCGCGTATCGCAGAGACGATTGCCGCTTACACGATTCTTGAAACGGCTCGGTTCTTGCAGGTGCCGGTGCATTTCAAACAAGTGACCTGCGGTGAAACGCTCGACCTCGTCTGCCGCGCTCGCAGGGTAGGCATCGACGTCACTTGCGATGTGAATTTGTACCACTTGCTGTTGGACGATTCCTGCCTCGAAACGCTGGATTCCGCATACCACATCCTTCCGCCGATTCGTTCGGCTGCGGACCGCGAAGCCTTGTGGAAGGGAGTCATCGATGGGACGATTGACGCCATCAGCGTGAACCACACGCCGGTGCTCCGCCAGGATACGGTCGTGAACTTCGAAGATTCCGTGCCGGGCGCTCTCTCGCTGGAAGTTGCCCTCCCTGCGATTTGGAACAAACTTGTGGAACGCGTTGGCGAACAACGTGCCGTTGAACTGCTATCGACCGCCCCTGCTCACCTGGCGGGAGCTGCCCCTGCTAAGGACAACGTTGTTGTGCTTTCCCCGGATAGACCGCACATGGTCGTCGAAAGCGATTTTGCCGGTCATGTCTGTAATTCTCCGTTTACAGGCAAGGAACTTCCGTCGTCTATCCTCGCTACCTACATCAACAGCGTCTGGACAGAACTATAATCGGGTGAGGCGTTGATGGCTGACGTTCTTCATGAAGTCTGGAAATTGTTCCAATATTATGCACTTCCGGTTCTTCCGTTCGTGGCGCTTGTGCTGATTGAAATTCAGCTCATGTACAACCGTCGCGAAAACGAAGAAATGTTCGGTACAGACGCCTTTAACGAAAAAATCAAAGCGTTCGAGTTCACTCCCAAGGAAGTGCGCACTTTGGAAAAGCTGGTGCGAACGTCCAAGTTCGAGAACAAGGACGCCGTGCTGAACTCTTCTGGACTTTTTGAAGCCGCTGTGACCGAGTTTTACCGCGTGCGCAATGTGCTTTCCGTTCGCGATGAAACGTTGGATGCAATCGAGAGCCTGAGGCGGAAGATGGACTTCACCGGTTCCAATCCTCTGACAATGGTCTGCTCGACGAGGCAGTTCAATGTTGGCGACCGAGTCGATCTGGAACTTGAGAACAACCGCGTCTTTAAACGCGTCATGATTCTCGATCGTTCCGAAAAAATATGGAGCGTCGAGGTCGATGGTGCGGCGGCCATTGCAAAGTCTTTGGTGGGATCGCAGGTGCTGGTCCGTTGGACTCGCATGAACGATGCCGTGTATTCGGCGAGGATTCCTGTCATTGCCGCCACTTCGGACAAGATTGTCTTTAACCACAGTGAACAGTTGAACAAGGACCAGTTGCGTAAGTGGGTCCGCGAAATTGTCGATTTCCCCGTGGAGGCGAAGTTTCCCAACGGTGAAGTCCGTTCGGGCATGCTGTACGACCTTTCCGCAGGCGGTCTTCTGCTTGGGCTGCCCGAAGACTGCAAGCCGGATCAGCAAATTTCAATAAAATTTGAGCTTCCGACGTTTGGCGAACAGAACGTCGATGTGAAAGTACTGAACAACCTAGGGCACCGGAATCCCAATTTTCCGACGTATTTTTCCGTTTCTGCGGTGTTCACGGGAGCGTATGCATGGACCCAGGAACGTGTCCTACAGTACATTTTTGAGGTAAATCACAAAGCAAAGGCGAAAAAAACGGCTTAAAATGCTGTAAAATCTTAAAAATCAATTACTTAGAACTTTTTTTCGCTTGACATTCGATGTTTATGAAAGTAAAATTTACATAGTATTGTTACCTATCGGAGTTTTATTTTGGCTTTAGGATTGATTGCTAGAATTCGTGGAGAGCGCGAAACTGTTGGCATAGATGTTGGCCACTACAGCATCAAGTACGTTAAGGTCTATCATGATGCTAACGGTAAAAGGATTGTGCGCGATGTTGATCTCGAACCTGTACCAGCGGGTTCCATTATCAATGGTCTTATCCAGAGGCGTGAATCCGATGATATGGCTGGCGAAAAGAAGGAAAAGGATGGCTTCGACATGCTCGGCGAAGCTTTTTCCAAGCTAATGCTTCGTCATCCGATTGATGAAAATGTGGATGTTGTGGCATCGGTGAACTGTGGTGCGGGTGAAGGTGGTGTTCTGGTCGATAAAATGTCGATCAAGGTTCCGAAAAACGGCAATGAAGATGCCATTATCGTTCAGACCGCGCAGTCCCGTCCGCCGTTTGATGACCAGGACAACGTTCTGGACTACGAGGTTGTCGCTCGCGAAGGCGACGAGGTCAAGGTCAACGTCGTGGCCGCCAAGAGTTCCATGCTCGATTCCTGGGCTCAGTTCTTTACACGCAAAGGAGTCAAACTTTCGGCGCTGGATGTCGATATTTTTGGACTTATAAATTCTTTTGTTACAACCGCATCTGATGAAGACCGCAAAAAAACGACGGCCATATTCAATATTGGCGATAACAAGATGAGCGTCGGTTTCGTTCAGGATGGAGCTTTCCATTCGGTGCGTTCCATGAATGGCGGTTCGCTGAACGTTATTATTAACAAACTTTCTTCCAGTCTCGATGTCCCTCCTGAAAAGTGCCATGAGATGTTCGAAAAGAACGACTTGAAAGTTATTGAAGGTGTGGCCATCTCCGTGTTGGAAGACGCCATGAAGGTCGCCTTCGAAGAACTGATGTCACAGATAACGTTTGGTATCCGCTATTTCTCTTCTGCCGAAGACGCTCGTCCGCTCGAAAAGATTTTGATTGGCGGTGGTGGAGCCGCGGTTCCCGGACTTTTGGAATACATTGCCGAAAAGACCGGAATCGAAACGGATACAGTAAACCCCTTCCGCTCGGTGGAATGCGATTCCAGCGTTGTTGGAACGGAAGGCATATCCATTGCCTTGTCTAACATTTATGCCCCGGCTTTGGGACTTGCAATGAGGAAGTTCTAATGGCGACGAAGATTAATAAAGGTAAAGGCTCCAATAAGGCGCTTGCGATTACCATCAACCTTTTGCCCGGCGAACACCGCAAGAAGCAGAAGGACTTGACTTGGGTGACCGACCGCCGTATTGTTTGGCCTACGGTCATATTTATTGTGGCTGTGTTCTGCATCTTGTTTATTTATGCGTACACCGTAGAAACGATTTCGAGTTTGGAAGCTGAACTCAAGTCCGTCAGGGACGCCGTGGATCGCGAACGTCCGCTGTTGGTGAAGATAAGTGAACTCGAAAAGAGCCAGTCTATCATCAATACCAAGATAAACGCCCTTAAGTCAATACAAATTAACAAGAGACGTTGGGTGGTGTTGTTCGAAAACATTTCTTCTGTGCTCCCGCCGAACATGTGGCTCCTGAGCTTGTCACAGGTGAGCGAGTACAACCTGGAAATGAAGGGGATGACCTTTGATTTCTCCGAAGTGGCGGAATACATGGTCAAACTCGAAAAACAGGTGAGTGTAGAAAAGGTTTCGTTGGTGACCATTTCCACAACGAAGGTCGATGGGGATGAGGCTTACAGCTTTACGCTCAAGGTCGATCTCAAGCGAGACTTTGGTGAGGAGGGGTGATTATGGGTGGCCTTAATATAGATTTGAAAGACAAGAAAACCCTGTATGCCTTTATCATGACTCTCGTGATACTCTTGGCGGCCTACACGGTTTATACTTACGTATGGGATCCGTTTGTCCAGGAGAAGGAAAATCTCGAAAGCCAGTTGGCGTCTGCCCAGAACGAATTGAACAAAATCAATTCCAAGAAACATCGTGTGGCAGAACTCGAAATGCAGCTTGCACAGGCCGAAAAGGATTTCCAGAAGTTGAAGGAAATGTTCCCGGAAGAAGAAAAGGTGCCGCTGCGCTTGCAGGACCTCTATTCTGTGCTCCGCAGTTCCGGCGTGCAAATCCAGAAGTTCAACCCGGAAGGCCGTTCCGAAAGGGAACATTACATCGAGAACCGCTATTCCATTGCGGTCAATTCCGGTTACCACATGCTCGGTTATTTGTTCGCCGAAATCGCGAACTTCAATTACCCGACAGCCATTACGAACTTGAGGCTTTCTCGCTATTCGGGTATCGCTGCCGAAGTGCAAAAAGCTGAATCTCACGGTTGGACGCCGATTACCATGTCGGTGAACTTCAACTTGACCACTTATACATCCAAGAAGGTTGGCAACTAATGAAATGCAAGTTCCTTCTTATGCTGTTATCTAGTGCCGTGGCTTTGCAAGCGGCGCTGATTAAGGATGTCCGCCTTGATTGTGGCGCGAAGAATTGCCAGATGGTGTTCCAGTTCGCTTCAGACAAGGATTTGCCGACATTCTTCCAGAAATATGATGACGCCGCGAAAAAATTGACGGTCGGTTTTTCCGAATCGGACTTTGCTCTTGGCGTCGGTGATTACGATGTCGATCAGTCTTCGCCGTTTGTTCGTTCCATGAAGGTTTTCAAGGAACCGTACCGTGGCATGAACTTCTTGAAGATTGAAATGCAGGTGGGCCCGTCTATTACGACGGACAAGAACGCGATAGCGCTTGAAAAAGCAAACTTCCTTTTGAAATTCGGGGCTAAGAACGGAAAGTCCTGGGTGCTATCTAAGTTGTTCGCAAGCAAGAAGGCTGCTGCCGAAAAGGCCGCCCGCGAAGAAGAGAAGCGCTTGGCTGCCGAACGCAAGGCCGCCGAAAAGCAGGCTCTGCTTGATAAGAAGGCTGCCGAGAAACAGGCCGCTCTCGATCGCAAGATTGCAGAACAGGAACGTCAGGCTGCTGCAAAGGCTGCCCGCGAAGAAGAAAAGCGCTTGGCTGCCGAACGTAAGGCTGCCGAGAGACAGGCTCTGCTTGATAAGAAGGCTGCTGAAAAGCAGGCCGCTATTGACCGCAAGATTGCAGAACAGGAACGCAAGGCTGCCGAAAAGGCCGCCCGCGAAGAGGAAAAGCGCTTGGCTGCCGAACGCAAAGCCGCCGAAAAGCAGGCTCTGCTAGACAGAAAGGCTATGCAGGAAGAGGCCGCCAGTGCGCCGACATCTGCTTCGGCGTTGCTCTCTGGCGTAAAGGAAATGACGGTCCTTATCGGATCGGGCATGGAACAGTTCCGCCTTGTGGCCGACAAGCCTTTGAGTATAGACAAAGTCTCGAATGTGAGCGGCGCCTTCATTATTACGGTTTCTATCAGCGGCCCCGGAAAGTCTCCGGTATTCAAGGTTAGTGCCGGTTCTCTCGTGAAATCGGTCTATTGGGATGCGAACGGCCTTAACATCCAGCTCTCTGTGGGGGCGAAGCCTGTGATTTTGGTGCAGGAAGGCGCCTTGATTTTGCAGACGTCCGAAAATGCAGTCCGTCGAGACGGATTCGTGTTCTGGGGCGCTCGCCCGGATGGAATTTATGTCCGCGATTGGATGAAGACTTCGGAACGCGCTCCTGAATTCTCTGATTTTGTGAAGTCCTACGAAAAGGATAGCAAGAAGCTGGTGTCCAGCACCCAGACGTTCCATTTGCGCCCGGTCGTGCGTGAATTGATTGTCGTTGCCGACGAAACGGAATTCTATGCCGCCCCGAGCGAAAAGTCCCAGGTCATGCAGCGCGTGGTCTTTGGCGATCGCCTCGTGAACATGGACTTGAACGGCCTCTACCGCAAAGTGCAGGTCGGAAACAAGATCGGTTATGTGAACCGCCGTGCCGTAAGCTTCTCTGATGAACTTTCTGCAGTCCAGATGGAACGCCTCAAGAAGGTGGATCAGGAACGCGGCGAAAAGCTCACGCAGGGCATGAAACCCGCCGGAAGTGCTCTTGACGAGCTTTATGAAGACCGCGTGACTTACAGCTCCTTTGGTCGTCGTGATCCGTTTGTTGAAATCAAGGGATTGGTCGAAGAAGGTATCAACATCGACCAGGTTGAATTGGTGGGTATCATTTGGGAAGCCGAGGAGCCGGTGGCTATTCTCGTCGAAACCAAAAATCCGAGTGTATCTTACACGCTTAAGGAAGGCGATAAGATCATGAACGGAAAAGTTCTTAAAATCACACAAACTGATGTGCTCTTCTTGATTCAAGAATTCGGGGTGAGCCGTCGCTACTCTATGGGTCTTCCCGATAAATTTGGGGGTCAAAAGTGAAAAAGCTGACTAAAATTCTGACGATTCTTATTATGGTGGCAAGTTTTGCTACCTCGTGGGCGGCTCCTGCCGAAGGTTCTGTTGCCCCGAATAAGAAGTTGTATGACTTTAACTTCGTGAACATGGACTATGAAGCCATATTCCGTTCTGTGTCCGTCATTGCTGGCGTGGATATCTTGGTTGCGCCTGATGTCAAGGGTAAAATCAGCTTGCGCGTGACCAAGAAAACTTGGCAAGAAACCTTGGACATTATTTGTAACATGAATGACCTCACGTGGGTGATTCAGGACAAGTACATTTCCATCCAGCGCCAGAGCACTTATCAGGCGAAGCAGAAGAAGCTGGCTGACGAAGAAAAACAGGCCGAACAGAACGCGCCTCTTGTCCGTAAGAACTTCCAGATTCATCATGCCAAGGCCGATGAACTTGTCAAGGTTCTTGATAACATGAAGTCGAACCGTGGTAAGATTTCTGTCGTGGAACGCACGAACTCCATCATCGTCTATGATACGGATAGCCGCATTGAACAGATGGCTAACGCCCTCACCGAACTCGATGTGGAAACGCTCCAGATTATGATTACGGCAAAGCTCGTGGTCGTGAACAGCGAACTGGCTCGTGAACTTGGTGTTGACTGGACGGCTGCTGTCGGGTCTGCTTCTCTGACTCCGGGAACGGCTGCTGCTGCGACGGGCGCTACGGCGGGTTCCAGCAGAATCAGCGGTGCTATCCGTTCTTTCCCGAACGGAACTTCTCCGGCAGTTGGCAAGGCGAACACTGCTATTACGGCAAGCCTTTTGGACAACAACCTCCAGATTGCAATTTCGAACTTGATGGGTGACGCTTCGACCGAAGTGCTTGCCAGTCCGCAGGTCTCTACGCTTGATAACACCGAAGCCCGTGTGTTCATGGGTGACCAGGTCTCTATCCGTGTGATTGATGACAGCGGCGAATCTTCGACCAAGATGGTGGAAACCGGTATCAAGCTGACCGTGACTCCGCATGTCACTGGCGACAACCGCATTTTGCTCGACCTTTATCCGCAGAACAACTCTTACGGCTATGACGAAAAGGGCGAAATCGTGATTTCGACTCAGGAAGCAAAGACCAAGGTGGTCGTGGCTGACGGTGAAACGGTCGTGATCGGTGGCCTTACCCGTAACGAAAATACGGAAAGCGAAAGCGGCATTCCGTTCCTCAAGGATATTCCGCTTCTCGGAAACCTCTTCAAATATACGCGTAAGTCCATCACGAAGAAGGACCTCGTGATTTTCGTGACTCCGAGAATCATCCGCAATTACATCGGCAACATTCCTATATCTGAAAAGTCCGAAGAAACTTCTGGTAACGCTGCTCCGGAACTGAAGCCTGTCGAAGAAACTCCGGTTGCGGGTCAGACTCCCGATGCTCCGGCTCCGGAAAACTCCCACGACGATAGCTGGAATCAGTAAAATGTTTGTGCCGGACTGACGTCCGGCATTTTTTGTAAACGCAAAAATTTATAAATGCGAAAGCCCTGGCTCTGCCAGGGCTTTTATGTCTTGACGAAAGTGAAATGCCTGCTTTCGTGGGCGAGATAGTGCGACTACCGCACGACGAGGGCGGCTAGGGCGAGCTCCTGGCTCATGCGGGTCGGGCACTTGCCACTCTTGATTTCGTAATTGAGGTCGGCGAGACGGCGCAGCACGCGCACGAGGAGCGGCTTACGCCAACGGCGGCAGCATTCGGCGGCTTGGCCTTTCTTGACGAACATGTAGTAGTTCTTGCCGATTTTCTTGGCGGCATCTTCGGGCGACATGCCTTTTGCTGTAAGCGAAGCATAGTTCAAAAGCGAGAGCGCATAGTTGTACAGCGTGTTCGAAATGCGGATGGCATCGACGCCGCTGTTCATGAGCTCGTTCAGCTTCTGGACGTAGGCCTTGGCATTCTGCATGCCGAAGAATCCTTCGATCTCGTAGGTCGGGATATCGCGCTGGGAGACGACCATCGTTTTCACGAGGTCGAGCGTAATCTTTTTGCAGTCCGGAGCGTAGAGGAGGATCTTTTCGACTTCTTCGCTCACGAGCTTGGTGTCGTTGCCGAGCGCTTCGGCGAGGTACTGCGATGCCGCAGGCTCTATCGCCTTGTTGAAATGCGTCGGGATGACTGCAGAAATCCAGTCTGCCATTTCGTATTGCTTTGGCACGTCGAACTTTTCGACTTTGCCCGCTTTCGCGAGAGCCTTGTAAAGTTCGCTGGAGGCGAGAAGCGATTCAAAATCGAAGAGCAACTTGCCGCTTGCCGCGTGGGGGAGCCACTTGGCAAGAGCCTTCATGTCGTCGGTCTTGAGGGCTTCGGCCTTGCGTACGACGATGACCTGTTCAGGCGAGAACATCGACACGGAATCGCACGCTTCGATGATGACATCGGAGATGGAAGCGATGTTGGTGTCGGTGGCGTACAGCACTTGCTTGGCCATCGGATCGGAAATCCGGTCGCCAAGAGTCTCAGCGAGGAATTTTTCAATCCGCTTGTCCTTGCTGAACTGGTCTTTGCCGATGAGCGTTACGAACATGGATTGCTCAAAGTTGGATTACTTGAAATCGATGATTTCGAACTGGTTCTTGCCCTTGGGCGTTACGACTTCGACGACATCGCCGCGCTTTTTTCCCATGAGGGCTGCGCCAATCGGGCTCTTGAAGCTGATTTTGCCGTTGAGGGCGTCGGCTTCTTCTGGAGAGACGAGCTGATAGACGATATCACGCTTGGTCTTCAAGTTCTTGGCGGTAACGGTTGCGCCGAACTTGATGGTATCGGAATTCGTATCAAAAGCAATCACCTGGGCACGGGCGAGCTGGTCCTGGAGCTTCGGCATTTCGATGTTGTCGATAGCGGCGAGGCGCTCCTTGGCGGCGTGGTATTCTGCGTTTTCGCTCAAATCGCCTTGTGCACGGGCATCAACTAATTCTTGAAGTACGCGGGGACGTTCAACATTTTTTAAATTTTCAAGGTCCTTAACGAGCTTGTCGTAAGCCTCTTGTGTAA
>Ga0247609_10002272_pt1 | contig 20683 bp, 32 predicted proteins | sample 172DNAGHGlowgp2_FD_193487 | JGI IMG/M metagenome (GOLD analysis project Ga0247609, IMG submission 193487) | Sheep rumen microbial communities from Palmerston North, Manawatu-Wanganui, New Zealand - 1728 DNA GHGlow gp2 | ecosystem: Host-associated > Mammals > Digestive system > Stomach > Rumen ...
TTATAAGCTTCATATAAATCATTTTCATTTGCACTACCTGGTAGAAAGCTAATTCCTTTCTTTGAATAAGTTTCAATTAATTTATTCAATTTTTCCCAAATAGCGGTAACATCCTTTTTATCTTCTTCACTTTCAAATTGAATCTTCTCAAGTGGATTTTTTGGTTTTTCTTCAGCAACGACATCTCCAACATAAGCATATCTATAAATCATATCTTTTGGACGGAGATGCTCCCAGTAATCATCTACTTTTACCAAATAAGTATTCTTTTTTAAAGACATCAATTCTTCACTTAAATATGATGATTTAAGAAACTTTTTCAAATCTTCAGCATCTCTTTTGTCTTTCCAATGAAAAATATATTCTGTTTCTCCAGTTTTGATATTTTCAAAAAGTTCTTTTCCCATAATTAACTCCTTGATGAAAATGGGTTACCCCAAGGGCCAATAATATTCTTCCATTTAATCAAATTAACTATAAACATAATAAATGAAAACAAAATCCAAAAGAAGCAAACACAATCAAGAATGGTAAACAAATCTACCAAAATTTTTATTTCTTTACAAACCTTAATCAAGAGAGAAAATCCATTTGTCACGAATCCAGCAAACAAAGAAGAAAACCAGAAAGCATAACATAATTTTTTGGAAAACCAAAATTTTGAATCTTCATATTCAGAAATTACTCCAGCTTGAATAAGGTCTGATTTAATTTTTACACTCAGAAATTTCATTAATTTACTCCTTTAAGTGGCCTACCATCTATTGGTTTTAAAACGATAAAATTTTCGGGACGGATATTATTATTAATGAAAACTCTCGTCATTGATAAAACTTGCTGTTCTTCTAATCCAAAAGTTCTACCCTTCCCAGCGCAGCCAACTCCTATATCACCAACTTTGATTTCATTTCCAAAATAATCAGTATGTGAAAATTTAGATGGAGTTAAAACCTCTTCTTTTATATCTACAGAACTCCAATGTTTAAATCCAAGAGTTGCAGCTGGGCCATCAATTATTTCATTTTCAATTTTTCTTTCAATATTATTAATAGATTCGTTTTTATCAAGATATAAAGTAAATGGAGAATTTCCGTATGAAAGTGACATCCAAAATTTTCCGTTAAAATTTTCTGATAAAATCTTGAATACTATAGAAGCAATAATAGACCAATTAGATGAATAAATAATATCATCGTCATCTTTTTCGTAGCTATTATCTTGTACTCGGCCATCTTTTTTAAGAAAAGAATAAATATCGTAAAATCTATTTTCAAACTCTTTATTCGGATATTGAGTTAGACCGAAAGCTTCCTTATTTTCTTCAAGAATTGAAAGCACATCAAAATTCTGAAGTAATCTTCGTGAGAATACTATTTCATAATCTTTTTCGTCTTGATAATCATACTCATCAGAGTCAACTTCAATTATTAACTTATAGATTTTGATTTTTTTATTATCTTGATTCGCTTCGATTATTAATCGGTTTTTCAGATTTTCTTTTTCAAATATCATTTTTCAATTCCTTATTTTACGTTTGGAAACTTTTTCCAATAATCAGCTGGAGTATTCATAGCCCATTCAAACTTCTCAACGAGAGATTTTGAATATATTTTGTTGATAGGAACATCGTGGTCCTTTGCCCACGAGAATGCTATTCTTGGAGAAGAATAATTCGTTCTCGCAGTTCCTATTGAGAACTCCTTTGTATCTTCTTTAAATGATTTCTTCATTTTCAGATTTTCAATTCTTTGCTGAGCTTTAATAACTCTTGCTTCGATTTTATCTTTCTTTTCTTTATAAGCTTCAAGAGTTTTTTCCAACCTCTCACCATCAAGAGCTTTCTTAGCAGCAGTAATCTTCTTCTTCAAGTCCTTGAGTTGAGTTGAAGATTTTTCAATTACAACTTTTTCATTTTCAACAGCTTTCTGAATTGACTCATCAAGTTTACCCATCTGTTTATCAAAATTCTTTGAAACATTTTTTTGATGATTCAATTTCTTTGTAACAGCGAGACAAGCTTGATTATATTGATTTACTTTCTTTTCAACAGAATCAGATTTCTTGAGTGGCTCAACTTTTTCAAGACGCTGGAGTTCATCAATAAGAAGTTTGCATCCATAAGCAGTTCTGAAAAGTTTTGGAGTGCAAACATCAACTCCTTTCTTCATAAAGGCTCCGACATCAGATGCATTTACTGAAAAGATTTTTTCTTCCGGCTTCTTTCCAGCTTGAAGGCTCTTAATCAGATTGTAAATCTCTTCTGGTACTTCATATTCGTGAGTATAATTAACATTATCCTTACCAATAAAATCCAATGTCATTTTATAAGTTGCCATTCAATTACCTCTTATTTATTATATAATAAATATCAAGAAAAAAGTTATAATTTTACAAAAGTAAAATCATCTAATGAAATGTTTAATTCGTATCCGTTATCTTTAGCTTTAATTCGTATTTTATCGGGAAAAATATCAATAACTTCACCTTCAGCAAAATAGTTACTTGAATAAGCCCAAAGTACTTTATCTCCCCTAAAGATTTCAACGTCATTATAACCTTTAAATGATTTTTGCTGAATTGGATTTATCTGATATTTTATACTATGTTCTTCATAAAAAATATTTCCGCCATTACCATACCAATTATCTTCAAGACGAATATTAAATCCAAAATTTTGAAGGGCTATAACAATATCATTTCCAGCTGGAGATAATTCTGATTTATCAATCTTATGGCATATTGAATGATTATCCGCTTTGAGAGTATATGCTGGTAATAATAATTCATATCTTTTCATTTTTTTAGCTGTTTTAGCAAGAGCATCAGATTCATCAAAACTCATCTTATCTTTGATTTTATCAAATTTGTCTTTATCTTCAAAGCCAAGAAGATATTTATAAGATTTTTCACGGAGTTCATAAGAAATATCATACGGAAGAGCATTAAGGGCTTGTTCAATATCTTCTTTTTTTGTTTGATTAACTCTTTGAAAATAAACCCAACGATTCCAATTTACTTCTTTCTTATCAAGAATCGTATTATAATCAAGAATAATACACTCATTATTATTTCTACATTTATCAGATGGAGCCCCAGCTAAATAATCTCTTGGATTTGTAAAAAACCAAGCTTCTTTCTGAATTCGATACATTATAACCCCCAAATCTTTCTAATTCTTTTCTTTGTTTTTCTATTTTTAAATAAAATTAAAATCAAAGTTAATAATAATCTAAATGGAAACAAAAGAATATTCAGAAGAAATTTCTGTAATTTTTTCCCTTTTATCGTTTTATGTTTCCCGTGGATTTCATCTTCGATTAAGCTATAAAGAATTTCAATCGTTTTCTGAATATTCTTTTTATCTTTTATAATAAAAGCTTCACGAGAACTAACTCTACCTTTATCGGTTTCTCCGTCCCAAACTACTAAATCCTTACAATATTCTTTTATAAATTTATGAACATCATAATCCCGATTATATTTTTCAGTATCAAGTTTAATATTTGGAGTACAGTGAATAAAAGTTAGATTCTTTCTTTTTGTATATGGGTCTATTTTTAAAGATTTAAATATGGAACCTTTATTAGGCTTATAGGCATCATCTCTCCCACCTAATTCTGATTCTTCCCCAATTATCAGAATATCTTGAGTTTCTTTACTATTGCCTTGTCTAAAATAAAGTTCTTTCATCTACACCCAAATCTTTAATAAAGTTTTCACCCCATCTATCACGATAATCTTGAAGAGCGATATTTTTGATATAATCTTCAAGTAATACCTTATTATCAATAACCCAATTTAATAACCAATTATCCACAAAATCAGGTGCATTATCACGAAAATGACTTCTATCTTCCTTTTCAAGAGAGTAGAAAATCCCGTGTCCCTTTATTATCATAACATAACTTTTAAAATTAGGATTATCAATTACAATACCAAGACATTTATAATCTTCATCATCTATAAAATTTATAATTTCAAATCCACCGTCTTGAATATGATTATCAGCATAATCGTTATAGCCATTAACTCTTTGGAATGAAGAAAAATCCCATTTAAGTAGGCCACTCCACTTTAATAAAAGATGATTTACATATTTCCATTTTATGATTAATGGCATATTTTTAATGCTGAATATATCTTTCAATTTCTTTTGTCTCCAAATCAACTTTATAAACTTCCAAACCTGAATTGACGCATAAATCAATTCCCGATGTATCTCTATCATAGAGCTCAATAAAAAATAATCTTTTTATTCCAGCTGCTACAATTAATTTTGCGCAATTTGAACAAGGAGATAGAGTACAAACCATATCTGCCCCAATTCCATTTATCTCATTTTTAGATAATTCAGCAATAGCATTTTGTTCTGAATGAATCTCAAACTTTTCAGCAAAATCGTGATGAAGAGTATATAGCTCATCATTTTTATCATTTAATCTTGTTTTAAAGATTTTATTATCAATGGAATGTGCTTTACAATAATCAGCAAAATAATCTTTACATTCTAATTGTCCCGACGGAGAGCCATTAATTCCTGTTGATACGATTCTTCTATTCTTTATCACTAAAGCAGCCACCTCTTTTCGGCAACAAGAAGAATGGGTAGCTATTTCCTGAGCAATTCTACAAAATGAAAAAATCCAGTCTCGTTCTTTTTTATTCATAGATTTTTACATTAACACTAATGGGATTCCAAAATCATAGAAGAGTTTTAAAATTTCTTCTGAATCAGATTGGTCAACTTCATAATTTGGGTCGGTTTTCAAGTCCTTTCCCCAATAGACGCCAACTTTCATATCTGAAACTTTCTTCAGGCCTTCTTCATCTAAAGGAATGTACTTATAATCCTTTGAATCAGACTGAGCATAATCCTGTTCAACTGAAACAGGATTTAAAGTTTCGAGGCCTTCAATTGTCTCAACTTTCATAACATAACTTTTCATAGAATGTACTCCTATTTTTCTTCAAGCAAGCAAAACTTTTTTATTTCTTTTAAATTATTTTCTGAGTCAAAAATCCAGTCGTCTGCAATCATATCTTCAATGGAGAATTCGTACTCCTTTCTTTCAGATTTGCTAAAATGAATTCCGATTATTGGCTCATCAATTATCGGAACAACAAAATATGATTTATGAACTGGAATGAATACCAGAGCCTTTTCAGCTTTCCAACTCTTACGAAGAATGATAGAACAAAATTTCCTATCGCCATCAAATAAAATTGGTTTATTCTTTTGCTTAAATTGTGCTGAAATAAGGTCCATAATTGTATCTCCTTTTCATATAATAATATAATGAAAAGGAGTAAAAAAGTAAAAAGGACAAGAACATTCCTGCCCTTGTCCTACGGAGGATATAATATGCTAAATCCCTTGTCCGGCAAGGGCAAACATTTTATCTGATAGCATTAATAGGATTTCGTTCCTATCATTTTTATTTAGAAGTTTCGTTTGAAAACTCTTAATTAATGCTCTCTGTGGAGCTGTATCTCCACATTTCCCCAAAACTTCGTTTATATGTTTTTTCATTTCAGAAATATCACAATTATTATATGGACTCTTTCCAAAATCTTGAATTAATTGAGCTAATCCATCTTTAAGATTCATTAGTGAACAATTCTCCTAACAACTCTAGTTGGTTTTTCTGATTCAGCTGGAGTTTCTATTTTAACTTCTTCCATTGTATCAAAAGATGGAGCTTTAATTTCTTCTTTTACAGGAGCAGCTTCTCTAATTGGTTTTACTCCTGTACTATGATTTTTACATTTATCATAAACCTTACAAACAAGCATTCTGATATTTGAAGGCATCAATTTTTCATATTGGGCGAACTCATAATAAATATCTCTCATATATGGGAAATTTGGATGTGCAGAAATCTCTTTTGCTTGTCTCATAAAGAATTCATTATCTTCATCAACATTTGGCACCTTTCCAAATAATCTATAACATTCGGCATCTGAAATTACCTTATATGAAAGTGAGAATACTGAACTAAGTTTGTTTGCATCTCCATCGCAAAGAGTTTCAAAAGATTCTTTTGAGATATTTCCGTTCAACATATCCAACATAATCTCATAGAATCCCGCTTCATCAGTAATTCCAAATTCCTTTGCAATATCTTTAGAAGTATAAACTCCTGTATCAATACATTGCTCAAGAAGTTGTAATCCCTGTCGATAACTTCCTGCTGAATTCATCGCAATTGCTTCCAAAAATTTGAAAAATTCTTCCTGAGTAAGATTTGGTATTGATTCCATAACTTCTGGTTTTGATTTCAGAACTTTACTCAAATAAGATACCATTTCTTTATTTGTAGCAGCTGGGAAATTGAATCTAATACATCGATTCAAAATTGCTGATGGAAGTCGCTTTCCACCATTTCCAGTCATTGTTGTCAAAATAATATGAGTATTCTTTCGTGGAATTTCCAATAATTTAAGAAGTGATTTTTGGGCTGCGGCTGATAATTCCTGAGCCTCTTCTACCATAACAACTTTTGGCTTATTCATCATAGATGGAGTTGCCAAGAAATCGTTAATTGTATTTACAATTTCATCTTTAGATGAGTTTCCACCATCTATCTGCATTACTGATTTATTATATTTTTCATCAATAATTGCTTTACAATGTGGGCATTCACAACAAGGGTCTCCATTTGGTTTTGGATTATCACAAACAATCATTTGTGAAATAATCTTGGCAGATGTCGTTTTTCCGCTACCGGTATAGCCCTGGAAAATAATTCCTTGTGGAAAATCTTTCTTTTCTTTTTTAAGATTATAAAAGTAGGATTTTACTTTATCATTTCCTACCATTTCATTTAGAGTGTGGGGTCTATCACTAATACTCCATTGCATATCTATTACCTCCGAGTAATTTAATTAAATATTAACTAAATATACTATGAATAAAGAAGAAGTTATAAGCCTTTTGGAAAATAAAGGATTTAAAAAAATATCAAGCAGAAATTTCGATGCTGTTCTTCCAGTTGAAAATTCAGATGGATGTTTAATTTATGTAGATGTAACAGTTAAAGATGAGACAATTAAAGGCCAAATAGATGGAAAAGAAGTTTTGAAATATCCAAGCGACCATTTTGATTTATATGTAAAAGATAAAAATGGAAATATTATAGCTTCTACATCAAGTAAAGATTTGAGTATTCTTTCTGAAAAAATTGGTGAATTTAAAAATAAAGCACTTGATTTATTCCCAGCACCTGGGTTTGACAATAATAAATAAATTAAACTACAGCAGCCCCACTAGAAACAAAATGACACATCTTAACTTGTGTATTTCCTAATGGTTTTACACAAGAATAAAATTCTTCAGTAGTCAAAGTTATATCATTTCCACTTGCTACTTGATAGCCTTTATGGAAATCTCCGTATGGGTCGTCAATAATAAACTCATTTGGCATTCTTTTTTCAGAAATAATTGTAGATATTAATTTATTCATAGACATTTTTGGAATTTCTTTAAAGTTCCAAGAGCATCCAACGAGAGTTACAATATGATTTAACCCATTAAATTTTCCCGATATAACGCAAGCTCTTCCATTAATTAATTCTTTAATAATATCCCAAATGTCAGCATCTTCTTTGAATGTTATGGCATTTGAACATCCAAGCCATTTATTTGTTCCAAAAGCAATTAAATCGTGAATTTCATTAGGAGTATAATAATCAACTTTTCCATTTGTCATTTTTTCAGATTTATATTCTTTATAAAGAGCAGGCATTTTTTCTTTATATCTTTTATCAACGTCAGACGATTTCATAATGAAATCTCCTAATGCATCTTCTGGTTGAGTCCATTTACCTAATTTAGGAAACTTCCAACCATTATAATCCAATGCCATACAGATAGATGTCATATTACACATTGTAAGAGAATAAACATCTTTAACTCCTTTTTTATTTGTATGAATGTATTGATTATTTCTTTGAGAATAATTCTCTTTATTATCTGAAACATTAATAACTAATTTCTTTTCAATAAACTTCTGCATTATTCATTCTCTTCCCAGTTAGGGTCAAAAGGGCCATCATCATCTATAAATCTATTAAAATCTTCATCATTTTCGTCAATATCAGAATATGGAGTATAATCAGACTCAGAAGAAATTATTTTATTATTTGCATAATCAAAATAATATGTATCATCATAGATTGTTCCCGATACTGTTACACAAGCTGTTCCATCTCCATAGTCATAAACTTGCCAAATATTTTTTGGGTCAATTCTTCCTTTTGTATTACAGAATTGTTTTGCTATTTTCTTATCCTTTTCAGAAGCTGTCATAGCTCCTCGTCCATACATTTCCTTTATTCTCATTTTATAACTCCTATTCTATTTTCACCCATTTATCTGACATTAATTCTTCAGCAGATAATTGGAAATCATTTATTAATTTCATTTTTGCTGATTGCCAATATGATAAAACATAATTAGATTGGCCGACTTTTTTATACCTTACAAAGTCTCCCTTTGGCCAATTAGGCAATCTGATTTTCAAACTTTCTTCTAATTTAAAGTCTATCAGCTGCAACGGTTTTTGTATCTCCATTTCCATTAAGATATGTTACCATCATCTTCTGAGTAGTAGCATTATATGTCCAATCTCCCTGGTCAATAACTGAATTATCATTTAAAAGAATACCCGAACTCTTTGGTATATAATTTTCTGAACCATCAGAACCATTTGATACCTTTAAAGTGGTTGATTTAGAATCATTCTTTAAATTAATCTGAGCATTCTCATTGGAAATCTCAAGTTTTTCTCCATCATCAGTCAAGCCAGATTCTACTAAAAATCTATTTCCTGCTTCCTTATAGAGTTTATTAATTGCTCCTGTTGTTTGAATCAGGGCAGCTAAAGGTACAGAAAGAGTAATTGTTTGTTCTGATTGAGTTGCTTGAACTTCTGCTTTATTATTTCTTGTATTTCCCTTAATGATAACTTCACCATCAAGAAGATTCTGAGCTCCATAAACCTTGATTCCGATAAACTCATTCGTGTTATCAATAATTCCCCATTTACCTTCACCATTATAAACTATGAGGTCGCCTTTCTTGACAACATATTTTGTTCCTTGTTTTTTATCAGCAGAAGCTTGGATTGTTCCATTATTTACTAATGATGTAATATCCCACTCAGTTCCATTATACCACCAAAAATCTCCCTTTACCAATTTCTGAAGTTGTTCATTATATAAAGAATTATCTACATCATTAGAATGCTTATCTGCTGCTGTTGGGAGAGTTTGTTTATTATATGTTCCCTGTGAATCCAAACCCCCAGCAATTGTTTCCGGTATTTGAGATAAAAGAATCTTATGAGTAGATGGGTCAATATCAGCTTTAGTTAAAAATAATTTTGCAAGTCCATCAGAAACACTTGAGATATTTGTATCATCAAAAACATCTTGAGCTGAAATATCTCTTGATGAAGAAGTAGGAACGAATACTACAGCTTCTGATTTATTTGCAAAATCGAAAACATCATAGGTACCTTCGGCATTTCCTATGAATAATTTAACGTGGTCGCCTGCATAATCGGCAAACATTTCTCCTAATTGAAGAGTAAAACCATCATTCAAAAAATTGGAAAATGTACCGTTAGCAATATTAAATCTTTCCATTAATTTGTTCCTTTATTTTAATTAGTATGTATTTTATCAAAAATCCATATAAAATTAGTCTACTAATTTAATATTAAAATACTAAAAAGGATAAATAAGAATGCAAAACGTAAAAATTATCTTTAATATTGATTACTTAAAAGAAGAAGTATCAGTCATTTGTGAAAATGATAATCACTTTAATAGAGTATGGAAAATTAAAGGTGAAAATGATGTAGAAAAAAGTATTTCAGAAGCACTCATTTATATTGAAGATTTAACTAGCAAACTAAATTAATACGGATATATATATATATATATATATATGATTTATAATTTTACATTACCAGCAGGAGTATTTAATTACGCTATAAGCCAAAATACTGAAAAATATATAATTTCTTCTATAACAATAAATATTTCTTCTATTTACGATAAAATAAAATCAGAATGGCAAAATAATAATTCAATAGAAAATATTGATTTTTTGCAATCAGTAAATATGAAATATAAGGTTGTTATTTTAGTAAATAATAATGATGTTTGGCACTCTTGGGATAATGGGACTATTGGAATAAATCAATTTAAAGATTTAAATTTTAATAATAATATTACTATAAATAATCTTGATATTACAAATAAATTAAATAATTCAAATATTAAACAATCTATAAAATGCCATTTTGAAGTGGCTCATTCCGGTTTTTATTTTAATTTTGATTCACAGGAATATACATTTTTAGCTATAGCTAAGAAACCAATTGGATTATTACAAAATTCAGTAGATAATAAAAATGTAGCATTAGTATTCAATAATTTAAATGAAAATATAGAAAATTCAATGACAGAGAATAGCTGGATTGTAGCAAATCAAGCAACTCAGCAATTTGTAATTCCAGTTAGATATGGAGAATCAAGCGGATTTATTAGACATAGAACTAATGGTATTGGCATTTTAAAATATCAGCCAAATGATGATATAAAAAATATCAATGATTCATTCAGAAAAAGATATTATCCATTTTCAGCGACATTTAGATATAATATTAGCACAAATCAATATTCAAGATATAGTCAAACATCTATTAGAGAAGAATTTGATAATAATGTAGTAAGTGAAGCTTTACCATTAGATAGATATGATTCTGGTACTGATATTTATACTCATTATTCTTATGATGGCTGGAGAAGAACTCAATCATTTGGCTGGGGATATTATACTCAAGGCTCAGCAACAGGAATCAGATATAATAGTTTAGAAATAGGACCTGGTAGTACTGGGCCTTCTATTAGCGGAACCTATCCAGTAGCTTTAAGATATTATTCTTCTAATGGTAGAACATTTATGGTTTATCCAAAAGAATGGTATTATAATAATTCTAAAGTAGATAAATCTAATGAGCCTAAAAGTTCTTGGTATATTCACGATTCTTCAGTAATTACTAAAGGGGAAGTTTTACCAGATGATAATTTAGGATTACAATATACAGCTACTCCAAATAAATATATATCTGAATATGTATATGAAACTGGAACTTGGGGAGCAGGGTATGGACAAACTGGTAGATGCTATATTGAATTTTATGATTATACTCAAAACTCATATAGAGTTCCAATAGTAAAAATAATAAGTAATCAAGACGGTGGAAACTATAGTACTCGTTATAAAAAATTGAATATTGGAGAAAATAGTGTGTGGGCGCCTAATCACATAAGAGATGCAGATAAAATATATGTTACTGTAAATGCTATTGAAAGATATGCCTATGCTATTCAATATGATAAATCAGAAGTTTCTTGGAGTGGAGGCACATCTTATGACCCTACTTATGGAGCAGCTGGTGGAAGTGGAGGTAATGTAAGATTTAGAATCTATGATTATACTCTATTTTCTGATAAAAAGCCAAGGATTCAAATTGAAACTTATCAAGGTGGCGGTTATGATTCTCAAGGTAGTAATTATAACTATAGCACTAATAATGTTGAACTTGAAGTAGGGGATTATCAAGTTACAACTAATGGAAGTGGCCTTAGAGTTTATGTTTCAAATTTCAGAATGCCAACTTCCGTATCATATCATACTTCTAGTTATAGAAGAGCATATAGTTATTATTATTCCTATGGTAATGGTGGTGGCGCAGTATATGCACTTTTTGATTTTGTTGATTATACTGAAGGCTCAACTTCTTTTCCTAGAGCTGGAGTCTACTCTGTTATAAGTAGCGGCTCACAATATAGCGGAGGTATGGGTGATACATCATATAGATATGATAGTGTTGATTTACATTTAGGCCCAAATTATTGGAATGGTGAAAGTAGTGATTATTCTAGTATTGGAACTTACGTATATTTTTCTGGTAATTATGGTAGCTTATCTGTAAGAAACACTACTGAAAATCAATCATATTGTATTGGTACATTTAAAGCTGATATTACTGAATCGGTACACTCAAGGTATTCCAAAAATTTTAATAATTGGTATATCGCATCAAATAATGAAATTAAATATCAAAATAAAACATTAAATGAAATTATAAATTACGATGATTTAAATAACATAAAATACTCCTAACTAAATTTATATATTGGAGGTTTTATGAAATCAGAAGCTGAGTTCTGTACTATAATCAAAAATAGCTTAATTAATGGATTTAAAATTCCCGACCCAAGTGGGATGTTCGCTTCATCATCTCAACGATGCTTTGATGGAATTGGTATGTTAAATATAGATGATAAGTTTTTCTTTACTTGTTGGGAAGCAAAATTTCTGAAATCTTTATCAGCATTTTCATTAAAAGCAGTAGAGCCTCATCAAGATGCTTATTTAAGAGCTTATTCAGAATGTGAAAATATCCAAACTTTAGTTATACTTGGTATTGATATAGATAGAACAGATAAACGAGCTTATGTTTTTGACTGGAATCAATTATCTCCATTATATCAAGTTGGATTTTCTTTTCATAAGAAATATTTAATGGAGCTACCATATAATCCAATTAAAAAAGGAAAATTTGAGTTTAATAATATTATCAATAAAGAAACCATTAAAAATGTCTATGGTAAATCTTTAGAGGTTATTATAGAAGAAGAAAATTTAAAAAATAAAGAATTAACAACAGGACTTAAGAAATAATGAAATTTACATTTAAATGCAATGATTGTGGTGAAACAAAAGAAATAAAATCAGATTCTAAAGTAGAATGTCCAAACTGTGAAAAATGTGGAAAAAAGATGGTACGAGTATGGAATTTTGTGAAACCAGACTCAATGGATAATGATTTATGTGATATTGGTAGAAGAATGAGTTATCATTCTAATAATAATCATTAATCCCATTTTGGTCTTTCAAATGGGCCTTTATCATAAGCATCATATCTATATGAATCAAAAAGTAATGGGCCAGATTGAGTAATATAAATATATAATTCTGGCTTATCTTTCCCGATATAAAAAGCGATATTATCTTTTGGAATATCTAAGTTTCCTTTATAATCCAAAATCTTATATTTAACTTCAGGCCATTTTTCTTTCAGATAATTTTCTGTTATTTCGATTAAATTCTTTCTCTGTTCTTCAAAAGGCAAAGCCATAATAGAATCAAATTGCTCTTTCCAAATATCTAATATTTTTTTAATATAATTGAAATCTTCTTCAGTTAATTTTATTATTTCCATAGATTAGAAAATATTAACTTATTATATTCTAATTTGCCAAAATCCATATCGAATTTTATTTCAGTTTTTATATCATCTTTTAAAATAAACATTTGATTAATATTTCTTTGCGGAAGACATAAACAAGAATTATCAGTCATTATAGCAAATAATGAATTATAAAAAAGATATACCCATTCCCCATCTCTTTCTTGTCTTAATTTTATTGCATAAATACTGGAAATTCCACCCCATTGGCCATTATCTATAAGATGATAGCTTATATGATTAGGAGTTGCTCCAAATGTTTTCAACTCTTCTTTAATTATTCTCATTTCCAAATAAGCCTTTTCCAAATCTTATTGAGCTTTCCGTTATATATTAATGGTAGCTTTAATTTTTTAAGTTTAAAATCTCCCGAACATCGATATTTTAAAGATTTAATATCTCTAATTTCAAAACAATCTTTTTTATAGCCATTAGGTGTAAGATAGATTATATAAAAATCTCCTTTTTTCCAATAAACTTTATCAACAAATCTATAATGTTTCTCATAGTTAGTTAATTTCATTTTAACAAAAATATCCATTGAGCCATTCCAAATTTCTTCGCCTTCTGAATATATTTTCATAGAATGTCTCTCCAAATATTATTAAAATCTTTTTCTGGCTGAATCTGAAAAGGTATTAGCTTTATTGATGGATAATTGTAATAAGTGCCTTCTTTTGTTTTTATTTCCCATCTATCAATTTCGTCATTTCTAAAAAATACCTTTTTACTATTACCGAATATATCATAAAAATTTATAAAAAGTCTATCTTTATCTATTCTAATTGATATAATATCTTGAAATTGAGTAGAACTCCATTTATCAATTTGTATGCGAATAAATTTTATATTTTCAATGAAATCTTTATCAAGAGAGGCGTATACTCTCATAATTGCTCCCAAATATTATTTGTAGGAAGAGGCTCTCTCCAAGGTAACATAAAAATATCAGTGACGGATATTGAATTTATTAGAATCTTATTTATACATTTAATATCATATACATATCGGTCTACTTTATCCCAAAATACTCCACCAAAAATAAATGAATTATTATCAGAATGAATATATTTAATATTATGATATGAACTTCCACTATTATTAGTGGTATTTATATATAAATTTTCGATGCCTTCTATAAAATATTCTGGTAAACAATTAAGTATTTTCATTTAAATAATTCCATATATCATTATATTCATAATCTTCAAAAAGATTAACAGAATGAGGCTCTCCTTTTGTACTTTCATAATTTCCATCTAAATCATAATAAAGAAGTTTTTCGACTTTGGAAAGTGGCTCACTCAAGAAGGTGCGACCTGATTTATAGAAAACTACTTTTGGGCCAGGAGCTATTTCTAATCCAAAAATAGACATCCATTTTTTCCATCTACCATCTGCTCTATAAATTACTTGTTTTGGCTCACTGAAAAATAGTTTTTGATATTTTACCACTTTCATATTTATAATATAATGAAAAAGGCCAGGAATGTAAATCCTGGCCTATATGTTTTATTTCTTATTCTTTTTCTTTGAAGGCTTTGGCTTCATTGAGTTAACTTTATCTTCCCCAAGAATCAGAACCTGTCTACGATGAATTTCATCATAATTTGGGTAAGAAACAGGATTTTCTCCACGAGAGAATGAATAAATTTCGGGATAGAAATAGCACTTAGTTCTCAAAGTGAATCTTTCAAATTGTTTCTTTTCGTGTCCATTCAAAAGATTGAATCTTCCATCAGTTGCAACAACAGATTTCTTTTCATCTGATTTATAAGAACCAGATTTCTCAGCTGATTCCTTTGCTGCTATCGCATCTTTCAAAGCGAGATACTGTCCAACAATCGCTACTGGATATTTCTCGTCTTTAGAAATCTTTGAAATTCCTACTGCGATTCCAAAATCTGTCGGGATTGCTACAATTGTTCCAGTTGGCTTTCCCCTACAAGGGGCCCATACTTCAAACCCGGCATCACATTTAATTGTCTCGCCAACATAATAAGTTCTTAATCTTTCAGTCACAATCTTATTCTCTTTTGTGTACTCATTTACGAACTTGATGGCTTCTACCATCTCCATAACCTTTTCCTTTTCATCTGCAGGAAGGTCAGTTGGTAATTCTTTTCCATCTACATAACCATAGGCATATTTCTTAAGTGCCTTTGGTGAGAACCATTTTCTGGTATACTTTGTGTTTTTCATAACACAACCTCCAATATAAAATTAATATTTTTTTCCTAAATTAAGCAAATAATTTTTAAAATCTTCTTTTGTTATTTTTTCATTAAGATATTCGTGGCATTTATCTACTAATCCTTGATGCCAAGTTCTTTCCTTTTCAACCCATCTACCCCTAGGTCTTGTAGCACAAATATCATCTGTTTTTTCATTCCAAAATAATTTAAAATCGTTTCCGAATTTCAGATAATTATTCAAATGGATTTTGAAATTTGCTTCATTAGCTACCCAAGAGCCTCTTCCATTCTCTGTTTCTGAAAGTTTTAATAATACTCCATCAAGAGTTCCAGCCTTTAATCCAGCTCTTCTTGTATTAATCCATATTTCATAATCTTCATTGACTGAAGCATCTCCAGTATAATGAACCCCAGCAGAAAGGAGTTTTTCATTATTTATCAAAGTAGCTCCTGCTGGCATTCCATTACCTGAAAAATCATTAATCCCCTTAGCCCAATAGAATTTTACTGAAGATAATGTTGGACCAATAAGTGATATATCATTTTCATCAGAATAGTTTTCAATATATTCATAAGCCTCTGTAAGATTTACCTTATTGATATGTCCTTTATTTTCCTGTTTCCATAATACTTGAATATTACTTACATCATCATCAAGCATCCAAAATTTCTTAACACCTTGTTCAGTAAGATAATTCTGCATAAATAATCTCATTTTCATAGATGATTTATATTCATCGGGCACAGAAACTATTGTAAGATTTTTAATGCCTTTATAATCATCAAGATTATAATTTTCTTTATCAAAATCATACATAAAACAATAAATCTTATCAGGCGGATTTTCAAGTCCATCTAATCTATCTAAAATTGTAGTTTTTCTATGCTTATATACAGGGAAACAAAGTGGATATTTCATAATGAAATTATATTAACTGAACAAATATAACAAAAAATTATAAATTTTTTTCACAAATACCTGAATTTTTCGCAAAACGATAGTGTAAATTTAAATGATAGATAAAAAATATATTTTTCTTAATTTTATTTAAATTTTAATTTTTTTTAAATTAATTAACTAAATATTCATATTTAAAAATATCAGGTAGTTATGTTTGAGGATATAATTTAAAATGGATAAGTTAGTTGCATTAATATCAGACCACCCAATTGCGTTTATTTTCGTATTTTTGGTCTTAATAGCTTTAGTAGTATTTTTATCTATAGGAATTTATAGACTCGTAGACAAACTCTTAAATAAAGATATAGATTTAACAAAAGATGGTTTAAGAGCGAAAGCAAGTAAAAAAGGAAAAAATAAAAAAGGTGATGAAGAATTAGAAGAACAGATTGAGCATCCAGCTTTATTTATTTCATCTAATCAAGAATTAACTGGACTTATTAATCTTATCATTGACTTACCAGATATTGCAATCAAAAAGAACGAAAGTATTCATAATTTAAAAGAGCGATTAATTTCTGAACAAAAACAAGATTTCTGTGCTAGACTTAAATCATATAGAATAGATGTTAGAAAAGAATATCAAATTCTTTTAGGTGTTGAAGATATACACGATACTAGAGTAAGGCTTTTCTCTTATTGGTTTTCTGATTTATTTGAAGATGTTGACGAAGAAATCTTATCAATTCTTAAATTAAATGGATTAAATGAGAAAACACCAGAACAATTAGAAGATACTCTAACAAGACTTTATGATTCAACATTCTCAAAAATAGTGGAAGCCGCTGACTTGGCACCTAATTTTATTGAAAAACCAACCGAAGTTAGAAAAATCATAGAAAAAACAAAATCAAAATTTAGAGATTCTCTCCAATCATCATTAAATCACGCTAAAAAGTTGAGAATTGAATATCAAGCACAATTTGATAAAATTGAATCGGAATATTCAGAAAATAGAGATGCAATCATCGCGAGAGACTTCCCAAATATTGATTTGGGAGTTATAAAAGAAAAATGTTAAATATAGCTTTTAATTTATTTTACGCTTTTATAATATTACTTTTTATCTCATATTCAATAATTAAAGTCGGAAGTGAATTATGCGCCGACTTAAGAAAGCCATATTTAGGATTTGCTTCAACTTATCTTTTCAATTATTTTATATCTTGTATTCTGATTCTTCTTCAATGTTTCTTCGCAATTATATATGTAGTTTTGAAGAAGCCACTTGATGTACAATCCATCATCTTTGTTTATTGTTCCCATACTTATGCAATATATCAAGGAGCAATCTTTTTAATCAAGAAATATAACTTTACAAAAATAAAGAATGAATTAATTATAACTTCAGTTCTTCAATTTCTTTGTTATTTAAATATCTGTTTTGCCTGTTGCTGCCCGATATTTAGAGAAATATATACTCCAGCGTTAACGTTTACTTCTTATCCTGAGCTTTTATTTTATTTACTAGCTGGACTTGGAAATTATGTGATTTTCCAAGAAAGCAATAATATAATATATTCCATATTGGTATTATTAAAGTTTATTCCTTTAATAATTTTAGGTACAATGTGGATAAAATCTATTGGAAAAAGTTATTATAAAAAGTCTCATTCATATTTCGTAAAATCAGCAAATCACCCAGTTTTCTTTTTCTTGTTTTATGAATTTATCTTAATTTCATTATCTTATTTTAATTTTCATAGCACTTATGAGATTACAATTTTAATTACTATTATTTTATTCTTAAAATCTATTTTCTCAAGTAAAGTATTATTTTGGCTACGAAATAAAGATATGGAAGAAATAGAAACAAATGCGATTTTAAGGAGTCAAAATGGCGTTTCCAATAATATTTAATATTCTATCTTTAGCTGAAATCTTTTTTATCGGATACTCTATTATGTGGCTTTGTGATTTGTATTTTTCCAATCAAACATATATAAGAGATATATTTTTAATAATTGCATCCGCTTTCTGTATTCTTTTAAATGGTGTATGTAATTTGAATATTTTAGATTGTGTTCCGATAATTACAATGATGATTATTCAATTAAATTCTATGTTTTTATTGACCAGAGTACAATCATCAAAAGATAAATGGAAGTCTAATATTTATAAAGCATATTCATTCTTCTTTTCATTATATGCTATAGTTTCTGAAAATTGGTTAGTATACTTAACATCTTTCACAATTATTTTATTAGTAGAGACTTTATTTTCAATTAAACTTGAAATTGAGAAATCATTTATTTTATTTAATCATTTAATTTATATTGTAGGATTCTTATGCATTTATAATTATTTTCAAAATAAAATTGGAGTTTTTGGAGATATGGCTGTTGATATTCCAGTTTTGATATTAAGTTTATTAATTTGCGCAAAAACATTCTTTAGAATAAAACAAATAAAAGAATATAACATATAAAATAAAAAAGAGTAGGATTAATTCCTACTCTTTCTTTTTATATCAAAATCTCAATTATCTTTTTCTTTCGATTTTTGTTCCGTCCCAGTTATGCCAACCATTCTCTCCACATTCATCATCATAAAGTCCAAGTTTATTTTTTCCATATTCCTTGTTCTTTACTTTATCCTGCTTGAGATGTCTTTCTCTTAAAAAATCTTCATAAGCTGTTTTTTCTTCTGAGTTCAGCATTCCACCAGGAAGTGCTCTAGATTCTCTCATATTTCTAGGGATAGCGTGAGTTTCTGATTCAAAATATTTTGGGTCGATAGCTGTTTCAATTGGCTTTGGTTTATCATAATTAACTATCCAGTCAAAATCGCCTTTTCCAGTTCTTGTATAATCACTTTCAAAATCTTGAAGGTCGTCATATTCATCAGTTTCTTTATTAAGAATTGGGGTTCTTGTTGGCATTGTATCAGCTATTTCATTTTCAATTTCATCATCATACATTTCTGCTGCTGAATCTGTATATTCGTCCCAGCCTTCATCGTAGAAATCTTCTCCACCATTAAAATCTTCCATCTCACCATCATAATCGAAGTCGTCATAACCTAAATCATCTTCATCATCAAAATCAAAATGTTCAACGAGCTTTGATTCAGGTAATTTCTTATTTACCTTCATATTATCGGGATTTATTTGTGAGTATTCAATATTTTTTTCAGCCTTTCCGTAATAATAATTATTAGGATTCTCAGCTGGAACTTCCTTCGTTTCTAAAACTTTTTTAAAAGATTCTTCAACTCTTTTATTTGTTATCATTTTATTATTCTCCATTGATTCATTTCTTGGCATTCTAGGATTATTTGCTGGGTCAAAATACCAACTTAATGGATGCTCTTCCCTTTTATAATTCAACCAGAATTCTTTATCTTTCTTTTCTTTATCTGCTTTGGCTTGATAGACTCCGTCCCAAAATGCTTTACCTTTACCTATCCAGCTAGCTGGCTCTTCTTCTCCGTGTGGGCCTTTAATCCAATCCATATAAGAATCATATCCATCTTTAAAAGCTGGGTCTTCTATAGATTCAGGTAATTTTTTATTAACTTTCATTTTGTTTGGATTTCTTTTTTCAAACTCAATATTATTTTCTTCATTCTTATATCTGAAATTAGCTGGATTTTCTGCTGGAACCTCTTTAGTTTCTTTCAGTTCGTCTTTATCTTTATCACGAATATCAACAACAGCTCTCATATTTTCTGGTACGAAATCAGATATTGTTCCATTACCACAAGCTTGGCCAGCGCAGACACATTCAGATAACGGTTCAGCATCGAAAACTAAAGAATAAACATCATAGATTCTTCCGTGAGGCCCATTCTGTTCATCAAAGTTTTCATAAACTATTGGCTCAATTCCATAATCTTCAACCATTGCTTTAATCTGTTCAACTGTAGCAATGAAAGTATTATCAAAATCATACCAATTTGATTCTGGTGTTACCAAATCCATATCCTGTACAGCAGTATCAAATCTTTCAGCGTCTGCCTGCTCTTCTGGCGCTTCTATATAATATCTATCAGATAAATTTGCGTTCTCATTTATCTTTTTCATATATACTACTCCAATTTAAATTTTATATATCTAGTATAATTAATTAACAAAAAAAAATGGGAATGACTTTTCAGCCATTCCCATCAATAAGGAGATTATAAAAACTAAACCATCATTGATTTATTATAACGCTTTGACCAACCAGCAAACTCAGGGTCTTCAATGAATACTGAGT
>Ga0247609_10002273_pt1 | contig 20677 bp, 13 predicted proteins | sample 172DNAGHGlowgp2_FD_193487 | JGI IMG/M metagenome (GOLD analysis project Ga0247609, IMG submission 193487) | Sheep rumen microbial communities from Palmerston North, Manawatu-Wanganui, New Zealand - 1728 DNA GHGlow gp2 | ecosystem: Host-associated > Mammals > Digestive system > Stomach > Rumen ...
CTAATCAAGGGCACGACAAGCCGTCAATCTGCATGCCGTTCAGAATCATGGCGTTGCAACGGAGCATACGTTCGTTCTTCACATACACGCCATAACTGTTGGCGGTGCCGTTCGTCACTTCCTCACGCTGGTTGATGCCGCCCGGCCAGAAATGCGCGCCGTCGGCGGAGATGCGGAGAGTCTGGTCATTCATCACAGCGCGGAGAGTACGGGTAGCAACAGGCTTTGTCCATTTGCGTTCGCCGTTATAGTCGATAAGTGTGCGCCAGTTGCCTGCGGTACCTACGCCTAAGCCGTGAGCGGTCTCATGCTGGGCTGTACCTACCCATTGATAGCGTGAGTTAGGACCGAATCGGATCCAGCCGCCATAGGAGCAGTCGGCCGTCTGAACGCCTGTGTTATATTCCACTCTGGCACGGAGATACAGGTTTGAATAGTTGTTGTAGTAATACGATGCAGAGTCCATAGCCTCGGTGATGCGGTCGTAGGCGCCAGCAGTACGGGCACCGGATTCGTTGCTTGCCCAACGCCAGTCGTAGTTGCCGCCTTCGGTGGTGCGGAACACGCGGTCTTCACCGAAGATGGTGTCTCTTGCGGCAGTGATGACGAAAGCGCGTACATGATACATAGTGCGTGGCTCCAAGGTCTCGAAGAAAGCACCGAACTCACCCATATAGCCTTCCAATTTGCAGGTGTCTACGGCATATTGCACGTCTTCACAGTTCTTTGGGGTAGGGAGCGGGTTACGGCTCAGGCAGACACCCCATTTCGACAGCTTCTCGTTGCCGCCGTCCTTGAAACGGGCGAATACGCAGGCACCACGTCTGGCACGGTTTACTACCGGCATGGTTTCCAAAACCGGATCAATTTTTGAATAAATGAAACTGCTTACATTGCTGAATATCGTGTCGGCCACATTGCTGGCGTCACGGATTATAGCGTAGGCCCTGACGTAATATTTCACGTCTTTCTGAATGTTGGTAGCAAGTTTCTCGAATTCGTTGTTCTCGCTCACGGAGTTGCATATGTAACGGGTAACACCGTCACCAAACTGGAATGGTGGCACTTCAAATTCGGATGAAACTAGGAATCCGCAGCCTAAAGACTTCAGTGTGTAGTCACCGAGGTCTATCACTCCGGACGTCATGTTAACACCCGAATTGTTCATTTCGACTTTCACGTCTGTCAATGACGGATAGTCACCGGCGGCACGATGCTTTGTCGATTCCGATGTGTTGTCCAAGTCCATATCTGCACTGCAACTCATCAGCAGCGCCATTATGCCGGACAACAAAAAGATGTTAAGTAATTTTTTCTTCATAATATCTATTATTTAGTTAATTGTTATTCTTGCAAAACCACCAATTATTATCTCTGATACATTCTTAGTGGCAAATATACGAATTTTACACCACTTATCACATTTTTTCGTAAAATATTATTATTCTTTTACCTCTCGACATTGTACCCATACCCCGCCGTATGGCCCTCTCTCGACTCTCGACACTCGACTCTCAACTAATTAACAAGCCTCTCCTCCATGCATGTCTTCCGCACTTCCATCCCCATATTGCGGTAGAAGGACAGGGCGGAGTCGTTGCCTTCCCACACATTCAGGGTCAGGGTTTGGCACCCCACAAGCCTTGCATAGTCGCGGATATATTCATAGAGCGCTTTTCCCACATGTTTACCGCGCGACTGCTCATCCACGCATATGTCGTCAACATACATGGTGCGCATGTCTTGCAGGAGTAAGTCGTCTTTCACTTCTTCTATCTGTCCAAACGCATAGCCTATCACACCGCCGTCGTCATACACGAACACCGGTGTACGATCGTCAGCGATGATGTCCTCCAGCTGTGCTTCGTTATACTTTGTGGTGTTCGGTTTGAAGAGGTCAGGACGACAATAGTAATGCACCATGTTCACCTGATGCAGCAAGTCTATTATGCGCGGTATGTCTTCCACTCTCGCTTTTCTGATTTTTTCTGTTGCTGTATTTGCCATCTTGTTGTAATAATAAATAATTCCGTTATTTATTGCAAAGTTACTAAATTCCTTTTATTTCAATAGTATAAAATGTTTTTATTTTTTATCGGTTAAGTGCGCATCACTAATTATTGCGAATAAATAAACCTGATAATTTGCTCTTCTTACATATTAGTTGTATTTTTGCGTAATCAAAACAGGATTTATGAAAGAAGAGGTTGTAAAATACTATGACTCCATTGCCGACAGCTACGATGAAAGCCGGTTCAACAACAGTTACGGTCGGTTTATTGACTCTCAGGAGAGAAAGATAATGGACAAGTTGATGAAAAAGGATGATGAATGCATCCTCGAACTGGCATGCGGCACGGGACGACTTACCAATTATGCCACCCACGCGCTCGACGCAAGCAAGGAGATGATGGCTCATGCCTTGAAACGTCATGGTGATGTTTTTTTCAAAGAAGCCTCTGCCACCGACACCGGCTTCGACAACGAGTCCTTCAACACTGTCTTCACCTTCCATTTCTTGATGCATATCGACGAACAGACTCTCAGGCAGGTGTTTGACGAAGTGCATAGGATTTTGAAACCCGGCGGACGTTTCATCTTCGACATACCGTCTCATGCACGACGAAAAATCCTACATCATAAGCAGGAGTCATGGCATGGAGCAACGGCAATGGACAAGAAAGACGTGCTCTCACTTATAGACGGCAAATTCAAACTAAACCGGCAGTTCGGCATCATGATGCTTCCGGTGCATAAACTCCCCAACAAAATCAGAAAGCCGTTAGTGAAATTCGACTATGTTCTCGCCAACTCCTTCCTCAAAAAATACAGCTCCTACCTGGTATTCGAACTCCAAAAAATATAAACCCTCTTTCAACTCTCAACTTTCAACTCTCAACTTTCAACTTTCAACTCTCAACTCTTAAGGTAAAGGATGTCTTACGGCTTGACGGGCTCACATAAAGTAAGCCCCTACAGCGGATGGGTTACGTACAACATCTTCAACTTTCAACTTTCAACTCTCAACTCTCAACTCTCAACTTTCAACTCTCTCGACTCTCGACTTTTTAAAATAAAACATTTTGCTATTATGAAATATGGAATCATCGGCGTCGGTGGAGTAGGCGGCTATTATGGCGGCAACCTTGCCAAGATTGGAAAAGACGTACATTTCCTTTTCCACAGTGATTTCGACCATGTCTCACAACATGGCCTGAGAGTCGACTCTTGCGACGGCGACTTCCTCCTCCCTCATGTCAATGCCTATAGAAAGTCAACGGATATGCCACAGTGCGACATAATTCTCGTGGCTCTCAAAACGGTCAATGAACATCTGCTGAGAGATTTGCTGCCGCCGCTGTTGAAACCCGACACACTCGTGGTGCTCATCCAAAACGGGGTAGGGGTGGAGGCCGATGTGCAATCGTGGTTCCCAAACCTCTCATTGGCTGCCGGACTGGCGTTCATATGCTCCGCAAAGTCTGGGCCGGGATATGTCAACCATCAGTGTTATGGCAGTATCAATATCGGTGATTATTCTTGTAATGATCAGCAACGGATTGAACTCTTGCTCGACGATTTGCGTCAGGCAGGTATCGAAGCGGCAAGCGTGGAGTACCATGAAGCGAGATGGAAAAAGGCGGTATGGAATATGCCGTTCAACGGTCTGACTGTTGTGCTAAATGCACAGACCGACCAGCTTCTTGCCAATCCTGCCACGGAGCAACTTGTCCGCGACCTCATGATGGAGGTGGTGGGTGCCTCGAGAGCATTAGGCATCGAACATGTGGATGAGGCCTTCGTGGAGAAGATGATGGCGATGACAAAGGTGATGACTCCTTATTCTCCAAGCATGAAACTCGACTTCGATTTCCATAGACCGATGGAAATCGAATACATCTATTCCAAGCCTATCGCCATTGCAAAAGAAGCTGGATTCCACATGGCAAAACTCGAAATGCTGGAACAGCAACTCCGATTCCTCAGCAATTCCTGTGTTTAATTGTCTGTTTTATAAGAATACATATCGACCGAATTGCCTTAATTTTTCCGCGAAGCAATATTTTACAGTTTCACGTAACAAACAACTCGTCAACTCGTTTACTTGTTTACTTGTCTACTTTTTTTAGTATATATTCAAAGATGTCGAAATTTGTGAATCCCATCGATTCCAGTTGTCTGCGGCTTTCTGATATGTCGGCTTCTGAATTATATTCCGGGATATGCGGCAGACGGATGGTCACTTTCTGAATGTCCTCATGTGAGGAAAGCCAATGCAGATTTTCAATCACTTGATGGTTGTCGGCAGAAGTATAACGGCGGTAGATGTCGGGGTTCATGTCCTTTACGTCAATATAATAATGGTCTATGAAGGGAACCACATTCTCCATATGCCGACGGTCCACATTCAACGAGGTCTCAATATATACATTCCATTCGGAAGGCATCGACTTACAGAAACTGACAATTTCGTCACTTCTCAGCAAAGGCTCACCTCCTCCAAACATCACACCTCCACATGTCGCCTTGAAATAGAGGTCGTCTACCATCACCTCCTTCAGAATCTCCTGCGCATCCATCTCGCGCCAAACTCCATTGGCACGGAGGCACTGCTCGTTGAGACAATACTTGCAGCGCAATCCACAACCATGAAAGGCAACCAACGTGGTCACTCCCTCCCCATCGCTGACAATACGATGGCGGCCTATGCCTATCAATGGAACCTTCATTTTAAGTGAATTACTATGGGATCAAGTGTGTGGGATGACATCGCAGAGATTATTTTTGTGATTTATCTCTCATCAGCGGGAGGCTCTGATATCATGCCGTCAGTGCGTTCCATTAATCTTAGCTTTTCCAAACTGTCTTCTTTGAGAAATTCTGAACGGACGGTATCCTCCACTGCCACTTCTCCTACTGCTTGGTCTATCAACGAGTCTGTTTCGGTTTTTTCCTTATCTGTTGAACCCTTGGCAGATGATTGCACACTGCAGGAGTCACAGCCTGTCATGGCAAGGAGACCGGCAGAAAGACCCGCAACCATCACTGCCTTGCCCAATTGCTTACGGATGTCAAGTTGGTTTTCAATGTAACTCACCTCTGACTCACAGGCTGGACATGTGCCAAGGCAATCTCCCTTATGATGGCACTCTATCGGTTCGTAATCAATTTCATTGGCATCGGCTATCTTCTTGCGAATGCTCTTCAGCACGTTGCATATTGTTTTCCCTTTTGTCATAATATTCTGTTATTTAGTTATTATTGATATAAGGTTGACAAATGTTTAATTTGAGCTTTATTAATGATTTCGAGTCAAAGATACAAAAAATTAGTTACTTGTCAAGTACATCATATCAACTGATACATTAAATTAAATTTAATTATTGATAATTAACTAAATTATATATATCATTTAAAACTTATTCGAAACTTGCCGATAACGGCAAAAATCGCTATCTTTGCAATCGAATTTAATGCCAAAACTTGCCGATACATGAAAATGGGGTTCACTCTGATTTCAGAATCACCCCCCCCAAAAAAAATGGGTCTCCCTTTTTTATTTATTTGCATTGCTGGAGTTTTTTTGCCTCACGCCGAGCAACGACGCCACTTCCGCTACGCTCCGGGGCGTCGTTGTTCGGCGTGAGGAGTAAATCTTTCAATCAAGAAATTGCACTTCTATCTTAAAAGTATATTTAAAATTTTATTGAGTATGTTGTATAACACATTAAAAAGTTTCCTTAGAAGTAAACATTTTCACTAAATTTGCAATCTCTATTAAAACGATATGATTAAAGAAGCGTTTACACTATTGTTAATGGAAGAGGCTGAAAAATTTTTACGCTCTATTCCAGACAAAGCAAAGAACAAGATTTATTATAATATACGCAAAATACAAATGGGAGAAAAAGACCCAGAATTGTTCAAGAAACTCGAAAACACCAACATCTGGGAATTTAGAACAATATACAATAAAAAGGTCTATAGATTGTTCTCTTTTTGGGATACCACGACAAATTCTCTCGTTATTGCCACTCATGGCATTGTAAAGAAGACTCAGAAGACCCCTCTTAAAGAGATAGCAAAAGCGGAAGCATTAAGAAAAGAATATTTTAACGAAAAATGACTATATGACAAAAATGAAACTTACACCTTTTAATGATTTGCTTGACGAGCATATCGGTAAAATAGGCACTCCCAAACGTGACGAATTCGAGAGAAAAGTAGAAGACTCTGTTATGGCAAACATGTTGGGCGAAGTCATCAAGCGTACTCGTAAAGAACAGAATCTTACACAAGAAAAACTCGGAGAAAGAATTGGAGTGAAAAAGGCACAAATATCGCGCCTTGAACGTGGAGGTAATATTACCATACCAACAATTAGCCGGGTGTTCCGTGCGTTGGGAGTCAATACTGCAAGTTTGGATTTAGGTGGTAATATAGGAAAAGTAGCCCTTTGGTAGTTTTGCCATTATTTTCAACCTAATGGGGATGGATTGTATTCCATTCCCATTTTTTGCATCATGGGCATTCTCCTTTCACCAAATAATATCTTCATTTTTGTAGGCACTAAAAGAAATTGCCCTCATGGCTCTTTCAACTTTCAACAAAAAAAAGAGGAACCATTTAGAAGTTCCTCTTTTTTCAGTATCATTTTCCGCCCCAAGCCGGTTTGCTCAGGTACCACAGATTCTGGTTCTGCAATTTGCTGTAGAGATCCATGTCTGGTTCAACGGCTTTGATAGTGTGGTCATTCGATTCTTCACGGGCATTGCGATAAGCGATTTTGTGTGCCAGCCATTCGGTGCCGTCGTAGCCGCTTGCGTTCTTGTGGTTTGCCATACGAACCAGGTCGCTGAAACGGTAACCCTCGAATGCTAGTTCAAGAGCAAGCTCGTCGCAAATCACATCCTCGATGGCGTTGATGATATCCTCCTTAGATGCTGTAGTCGGGTCAACTCCCTTGCTCAGAAGAATCGGTTCCCAAGCATAATAGGTGTCGTCATTGTCACCGGTGATGTTGGTAATTGGAGCAACGGTATTTGAAGTCCTTGTCCATGAACCATAGCCACAACCCTTGGCGTGGATTCCGTAGTTGTTTACCCACAAATCGTCGCTGAAGTCAAGGAAGAAGTTAGCCAACTCGTCGTCATCGATATAGCTGAGAGCACCATTTGCCCTATAACGGGTATAAGTCTCTGTCATGGTCTCGTGAACAATGTTGCCTTCTTCGTCAAGAACATAGTCGCCGTTTTCATCTACAACAGGGTAGGACACTTCACGCTCCTGATTTGGAACCGGGTAGTTGTCATAGTTCAAACCATCCTTCAAGATTCCGAACGCATGCTCTGGGAAGCCGGCACGGTTGATGGCCTCGGCCAAACGCAGCCATACAAGAGTCTTACGGTAAATTGGCACGGAATAGTAGAAGGTTCTGCCCCTGGAGGCCTTGGAGGCAAGGATGTACGACTCGCCTTCATAAGTAATCTCTTCTGTGGAGTACTTATAGCGGGCGTCACCACAGTCCTCAAAGTAGGTCCTTACAAGCGTGTTTGGTACCCAGTCAACATATTGCTGGCTCTTATTCAGTTCTATATAGCCGTTGGATGGCACTATCTGAGCCTTGTAGTTGCTGTTCACGCTGATACGGCCTGACGAAGCCACCTCTTCGTTACCTTCGTCGTTCGTGGATGTTTCTGTCGACTGACTCGAACTTGGAGTGTAGCCGTAGATGTCTGCTATACGTGTCAACATCGTACCGAACTGCTTGTTCGACGAAGATGGGATGATGCTGATAATCTCACCGCTGCTCTGACGGCTGTAGATGCTGGCATAGGTTCCCCAACCGCCGAATGAACTGTATCGATATTCACCCATCGCACGGCTGGCTTCACAATACTGATTGGTTACTGTGGAGTTCGTGGTCTTCAGGTAGTCATAGTAATACTGGGCAGCCTTACGATAGTCGCTCTCGCTTCCACCGCGAAGCAGATACATGTCGCCGAGAACCAGTCTGACAGGGATGAACAGCAACTGTGAACTGATGGTTGTGAAACCGTTGTTGTAGTTGCCGTAGTTTGGATAGTTCGTGGCAACATAGCGGTCAAGACCCAACTCCAGGAACTTGTCGATGAGGTTGTCCTTGTTGACTAGATTGTTCTGGTAGTCGAATTTGTTCACTACATCCAAGTCCTTGATCGGTCTGCTGATGAACGGCACTTCTCCATAGATGTTCACGAGCTGAAGATATACCCATGCTCGGATGGCCTGAACCTGGGCATACTCTGGTATCATGTATTTCACATTGCTCTTCACCTTGTTGGTGTCGGCATTGGCTATGTAGAAGTTACAGTTGTTGATCACTGAATAATAATCGCTTATATTCAGCATGGAACAGGTTTCCTCAGGAGTCTTGTTGTTAGGGTCCGACTTGTCTAGAGGATTGTCGAAGTTCGAGATGGCATGAAGGGTGTCGGTCACATATTCTGTGCTCGCGGTCAAATCACCTCTAACCTCGTTCAGAATCACCTGACGTTCGGCTATCTTCTGGAGACCTTTCACTATGCCTAAATAGGAATATAAGGTGTCGTTGGCGTTCGTATAAATCTTGTCGCCTGTGTCCACAGTTAGCATGTCTTCACAGGAAGTGGAGAACATGGCTGCTAAAGCCAACAACATTGCTAAAAAAATACTTTTCTGTTTCATATCTTTTTTCGTTTTTTTACGATTCATATTGCTTGTCTTTGGCTTTTTTTACAAGTTCACTCTAACGCCTAAGAAAAGACTGCGGCTTGATGGGAGTAAACCGGCGTCGATGCCCTGATAGATGATTCCGTTGCCACAGGAGAACTCTGGGTCTACGCCTGTATAACGGCTTATGGTAAACAGGTTGTTTGCCTCACACCATATTGTCATACCTTGAATCCAGGACAGGTTGAGAGGAAGGTTGTAGGATAGACGAACCTTCTTCAGCTTCAGATAACTGCCGTCTTCTATCCAGCGGTCGGAGAATCGTTCGTTGTTTACCCAGTAGTCACTGTTGGTGGCACAGGCCTTTGGCATATCGGTCACCTGGCCTTCGTTGGTCCAACGGTTCATCGCTGCGACTGTCTGGTTGTAGAAACTGCTCATCGACTCCAACTGACTGCGCTGGTAGTTGTAGATGTCGTTGCCAAGGCTATACTTGAATGTGAAGCCGAGGGTCCAGTGCTTGTAACTGAAGGTGGTGAAGATGTTACCATATACATCCGGATTTGGGTCACCTATCACGGTCTTGTCTTTGGCGTCTATCACTCCGTCTGAGTTCTGGTCGATGAAATGAACGTCACCGGCACTGAAGTTCTTGTATGGGTCGGCCTTGATGCCGGTCGGATATTTCAGATAGTCGCTGTTGTTATGTGCGACTGATGCCTCTGCGTCGGAAGCAAACACGCCTGAGGTCTTGTAACCCCAGAACAGACCGATCGGGTCACCTTCACGCATCATCACCTCTGCACCATACACTTTCAGCAGGTTCTCGGATGGAAGGTCAAGAAGCTTGTTCTTGTAATGACCCAATGTGGCACCAAGTTCCCACTTGAAATCTTTGTTGTTCACGATGATGGCGTTGATATGAACGTCAGCACCTATGTTGCGAAGACTTCCGTCATTGGTCCAGTAGCTGCCCAAACCGGTCATGTAGTTGTTCTGCTTCATGGTCAGAAGGTTGCTTGTCTTCGACGTGTATACTTCAACGCCTGCCTGGATGCGGTTGTTAAAGAACGAACCGGTCAAGCCCGCATTAAAGCGACGGGTGGTCTCCCACTGGATGGATGGGTTCTCAATGTTTACAAGCGACAAGCCGATGGCGGTCATCAGGAACGGATCGCTCTGGAAATAGGTGCGTGAAGCGGAGTAAGGGATTGCGTCATTGCCGCTCTCGTCATAACCCAAAGTGAACTTCAGGTAGTTCACACCTTTATACTTCTGAAGCCATTTCTCATTGGAAAGCACCCAGCCTAACTGGAGCGATGGGAACAAGCCCCATTTCACACCGAACAGCTTGAGACCTTCGCTCGTCTCTTTACCGAAACGTGAAGAGGCCTCTGCAGTCATTGTGAAGTCTACATAATAGGTGTTCTTGTAGTTGTAGTCACCATGAACATAGTAAGCCAGGTTACGCCATTGGTCGTTCACGCCTTCAACATTGATGAAGTCGAGAGAACCCTTGAAGTCCGGCATGTTGTCGTTACCGGCATTGTATCCGGTCAGGTGGTTGTCGTCGTAGGAATTGTTGGTGAAACGGAATCCTCCGAACGCAGCCACTTGGTGAGCACCATAGCGGTTGTTCCAGTTGATACGCAAATCGTTGAACACGCTCGTCTCTTTACCGAAGAAACTCTTTACCACTGAAGTGATGTCGCCCAAACCGGATAGGTTGTATATTGGGCTACCGGCTACAGGCAGGTAGTATTTCTCGTTTGTACGGTTAAGCTGATAAGCGAAACGGTCGGATATCGACAGGTGACGGTTAATTTCCCATTTTGGCAGGATGTTCAGGTTGAACTGGGTTACCTGCTGGTTGTTCTTGTTCACACCTTCACCATTATCGAGATACCAGTAAGGGTTTCCTAAAGCGGTGTTGCTGCCGTATCTTGATGCAAAGCCGAACGGATAGTTGTCGTCATTTACATATTTGCCGGCATATACCGAACTCTCGTGCAACTTCAGGTCGTCACCGGTGTAGTAACCGTATTTCGACAGGAACGGAGCCTGAATCAAACCAAGCACGTTAGGGGAGGAGATGGAACTGCTGTTGTAACTCTCTGCCCATCCGTTGTCGCGAAGGTTATAAGTGATTCGAGAATAGGTGATGTCGAGCTGAGTGGTCAGATTGCGGAACATCTTGATGTCGGTGTTGAATCGGATGTTCAAACGGCTGAAATCTGTCTCCTTGGCAGTCGACTCTGCATCGGTGTAACCCAACGACAGGTTGTACATGGCCACGTCGTCACCTCCCTGTACATTCACCTTGTAGTTCTGAGTGAAGGCTGTGTGATAAAGTCCTTCGCTCCAGTCTGTGTTGTTGTTGTACATCGGATACCAGTAGTAGTCTGGGTTGTCGTTCAGGAACGGGATGGTGTTCATCGCTGAAGAATACTTCTGACCATATTCGGTCGTTCCGATTAACTCACTCACATATTGTTTGTATTGACTGCCGTTCATCATATCTGTGTATGATGGGGCGAATTCAAAACCTCCGAAGATGCTGGCGTTGATCTTCGTGGCCATGCTGCGGCCGCGCTTGGTGTTGATGATTACAACACCGTTGGCACCACGTGAACCATAGAGTGAAGTGGCGTTTTTCAACACTTCAACGCTCTCGATATCTTCGGGGTCGATACCGGCAAGCACGTTGTTGAAGAAACCGTCATGGATAGAGGTGCGGTCCAACTGAAGGTCCATGAACATTCCGTCGAGAACAATCAACGGCTGGCTGTTCAGGTTCAGGGAGTTGATACCACGAATCAGCATCGCAACGCCCTGGCCTTGGACACCGCTACGGGTGATGGTGCGGACATCGCCCGACAATTGGTTGTCTATGTCGGTGTCGATGCTCGTGGAACTGGTGATGTCAATGTCGGCGCGTGAGTATGATGTCACGTTTGTGGTTGGAGTATAGTAACTGTTGAAGGAAGAACTGTAGAGCTGAACATTTGGAACGCGCTGGTCGTCACCGAATGCAACCTGTATGTCGTTATAACCTGGAACAGTCACATATAGAGAGTTGACGTATACCGGCACTTTTAGCCAGTAGGTTCCGTCTTCGCTGGTCAATACTGAATATTGCGGATTGCCAAAGGCTTGAACGCGAGCACCGTCGATTGGCTCATGGGTTGCTGCGTCAAGCACTAAACCACACACTTCCCGCAATTCTACTGACTGGGTTCTGCTGATGCGTGGAACTGGCGTTACAGAACTGTCCGATGCCTCCTGAGCGTTTGTTGTGCTGTAAATGACTGAAAGCACAACAATCAATGCCAGTCTCAGGATCGTTTCTTTTATTCTTGTCATATTCTGTTTCATGGGTATTATGAAATTGAAATATTTGAAAATAGGGAAGTGTTATTCTCTCTCTTTAGGGATAAGTATAATCTTGTGAACATAAAACTCGTTGGTAAACTGGTTACGCTGAGTGGAAGTCATGTATGACTGAATCTCCAACGTAGCGTAGGCCTTCTGTATACCATAATAGCAAACCGGGAACTCGAAGTTTTCGGCAAGCAGCAAGCTGTCACAGAACTGAAGGTAACCCTTTTCGTCTACATGTGGCTTCTTGGTGTGGAAGAATTTTCCTGTGCCGTTCACTCCCTCGATAGGAGTCAGCTGAACACGGTCCTGAGTGGCCTTGGTTGTATGATAGTTCACGTATGCCCTAAGCTGATATGGCTTGTCGGCTGTTATGTTGTATGGGAGCACTGCAATGATGTCATACTTGCACGACAAGGTGTTTGGAAGCTTGAACAAAATGCTCGGGTTCGCTGTCGTACGGGTAGGGACGATATGAACTGCACGCCCTTCCATAAGGGAGTCTGGAATTTCAAACGACTCGCCCATTTTCTCCAACTCTTCTGGAGGGAGATAATCCCATGGATTACCGATATTACCCATATTATAATAGGTTGGAGTACAGTTGTCCCATGATTCATACAGCCCGTTTGGCTCTAAGATGCGCTCCTTTAGCCAGGTGTCTTCCAAACGGTAGTTGAACTGGTCTACTACATATCCCCAACCGTTGCTTAAACGTACTGGGGTTACGTGGTTGAACAGGGCGGCGCTCTCCGGGTCGTAGAAGATTATGCCGCTAGTGCTCTGGATGGAGTCGCATACGCCTTCTGTGGCCATCTCCTCATGGTCATGACCATATTGGAAATTACCGTTGAAACACAGGTTGCGGGCTATGGCATCACAAGTGCGGAAGTCTGAAATGGAGTCCAATTCTTTTTCTGTGAACTGGGTTGTGTTAACCTCAGATGATGACTTGCCGTCTGCGCCTATGGTCACCACTGTCTGGTTGTAAGTAGGGATGTAGTTGTAGTAACCCTTCATCCTTTCATACTGACTGTCCCACACGTCGTCAGTCGGAAGAACCATAACATAGTTGCTGTCCTCACGGTTGATGTATGCATTCAGATAATTAAAGTTGAAATAGGTGTTGGTGAGATAAGTCACCGAGTCTACCCATGTCACTTCACCGTCGATTGTAGGACCTTGGGTACTGGAATACTGGTCGAATTCCAGACTTTCATATTTCTTGAGGAAAGCACTCAGCTTGGTGAGTGACTCATGATTGTTGATATACTCATACATGTTCCTCAAATATGGAATCGGACCGTCGGTGATGTGAATGATTCCGTTGCTCGAACCGATGTTTGCCTCTATTATGTCAACATCGTTGATAGTGCTCTTGCCACAGTCAAACTCGGCGCGTTTGCCGTTGAAAAGCATCACGTCTTCCACGTCACCGCCTTGCAACACATGACGGTAGCGGGTCATACAGTTGCGAATCAAGTCACGCTCAACTTCATAAACCTGTTCTCTGTCACCACTTTCCAGTTTCGACAACCATTTCTCATATTCAAAACTACCGTTCTTTGGTGCCCATACCGTGTAAGTTGGGTCGTTGCTCAGTACCTCAGCATAGGTCTGACGAGTTGTTTTCTCTTCTGTCGTGGAGTAATAAACCTTAGACAATATGGAGGCAAACTCGCTCAAGTCCGGATTGCTGCTTATATTCTGCCACAACGTGCCTTTACCGCTGACTTGAGAGTCAACGGTGAAATGGTCGTCGTCGCAAGATATGAAGAGGGCTGATGATGAAAACAACACCATCATCAGAACTGAAGTCAATATAAATAATTTATTTTTCATATCATTCGGATTTTAAGTTTCTTATTACCATATGTCTTCGGCTACATCTCCGTTATATACGGATTTTGGAACGATTTCAAGATAGTCATAGAAGAACTCGGTGTTATCGGTTCCTAGCACGTTCTTAAACCTTATATAATAAGTCTCGCCTGCGTCAAGCTGACCGGTGAAGATGATGCGGCGCAAACAGCTTGTACAGTCACGACCTGGAAGGTTGGCGGCAGGGCAGAAGTATTTCGGACCCTTCATATAGCCGTTCAGACGCAACTGCTTGTCGAAATCGCTGATAGCGTCGGCGGAACCTAAGGCGGCGTCACTCTTCCAACCTACGAAGGCATTGTCGCCCTGAATACGAAGGTCAAGTGGAATACCGATGGCTGGAAGGTTGTTTGGATTTGTTCCGATATATACCTGAGCCATACCACGGTTCGAGTTGGCGTTCACACCGTAACGAATTTCATAGGTACCCGTGTATGGAACTGGAGGAAGCTTCATCACGAAGTCGAAGTCACCGTTGATGTTGAACTCGTCACTCTGATAGTTCATCCAAGAACCCTGACCGCCCTGGGCGTTCTGGTTTGGAAGGTAGAAGAATTCAGTGCTCTTGTCCATATAAACGATGTTCTCGAAATAATCCGGAGTGAATCGCCAGTTGTTATTGCGGTTCAAACGGCAGTTGGCGGCAATCATCTCTGGCAACAATGCGCAGATGTCGAAACGAAGGCGTTCGTTCAACACGCGGTTTGGAACATCTTCATTCCATACCAACATGTCCTTGATTGGGAAGTAATAGCCGTTCAACGATTCGTTGTCGTTCTCACCGTTGGTCTGTGACACTTCAACACCGTCCTTGCATTGAGCGGCTATCTCACGATATGAAGACTTGTTGTAAACGGAATAGCGGTTTATCTGACGGCGGTTGCTGCGCAGACCGGTAATCTTCATCAAACGGCGCTGCTTGCCGATAGTTTCCCAGTATTCCCATACATTCACACGGAACGTGCTACCGTCGTTCAACACGGCATTGCTATAACCGTATTCGTTAGACCATATCACCATGTTGCTCCAGCTCAAGCCGGCTTTCACGATATGGTAGGATACGAACTGGTTCACAGCGTTGTCCTCGTTTTCGTAGTCGTCACCCCAACTGGTCTCAGGACCATAGGCTGCGTGAGCCTTCAGATAGTTCTTCAAACTCTCGGCATCGGTGATGTCGTTGGCTTCGAACACGGAGTCGGTCTCTACGAAGGTGGTGAATTTCAAATAGCGGTGGGCTGGATAATAGCCTTCGAAACGCTTACCCTGAGTGTGGGTGCCGGCCTCGTCTTTCTCATCATAATCGTAGTCACGGTAGGTAGTCATCTTCTCGTCCCATCCTGTAACGTCAAGCAGTTCACCGAAGATCTTGGTGTTTTCGGTGTTCATAATCAAGTCGGCTACTGTGGCGTTGGATGGAGAGATAACATTGTCAATCACATGAATGAAACCGTTTTCCACCTCTATGTCTTTCTCAACGATTTTGGAGTTTATGTTGATATAGATCTCTGTGTTGCCGTATTCGTCATTGCCATAGGTCACACGAATTGGACGGTCGTTCATGTTGTTGGTCTGCATCGGGTCTTGGAAATCTGTGGACTCGTATGCTGGATTGTCGCCGTTCTCAATGATACTGTTGAACACAATGGCGCTGGCCAATGAGTCGCTTATCTCATCGAGGTTGGTGGTCGTCTCAATGCCTATTCTATAGAGGGAATCCACATGGCGGGTGATCGCTTCGTTCAATGGAGCGAAACAGGTGTAGTTTCCACGGGCAGAGAGAAGCTCATACATGGTTGATGTGGACTTGTTGCTCGGGTGAACGCGTTGCAACAGTTGGACATAGCAACTGAAGGAGTCTGGATGGTTCACCAGATGGTCTATCATCATCTCACCTGTAAAAGTGTACAGGGAGCTGTCGTCGATGTCCTCCTTGCAACTGTTCATACTTATAGTGAAATAAGATAGGAACAAAAGCAAGAATAACGGACGATAGTGAATTTTATTAAATGATTTCATATCTGTTCTGATTTAGAATAATTTATAAATCGTCCGTTTTGGACGTGTTCTCATTTGTACCCCAAGCGTCATTCTGAACTAGCAGGTCGTTGTTCTTGATCTCATTCGTATAGATAGGGGAGAACAAGGATTTCAACGAACCGAGTTTGGCTTCGATGGCGCGCTGGTTGTCGGTATATTTACGGGTAAGGTATTTGAGCATTTCTACTGTGCCGCCGTTACGCTGAGCATATCGAACCAAGTCGAACCAGCGTTTACCTTCGCCTACGAACTCACGCTGACGCTCGTTCAGAATCAAGCGCGTCATTCCGTCTTGTGTGTTGCACTGCTTGAAGTCCAAAGAGTCGTTTGGAGATGTGGACTGCTGGTAGGCGTATGGATTCGAACGCTTGAACACTTCACGAACCAGTTTGAAAGCTTCTTCCAGGTTCTCTGGAGAGTCTGACAACTGAACCATGGCTTCGGCCTTCATCAATACAACATCGCTCAAACGATAAACAATCCAGTTTGCATTGTTCATGGCGCCACGGGTCTTATCGGTTACCGTGCTGCTTGAGAAATTAGTGGAGTTGTTGTCTATCATTCGGGAGGCGTCGGCTGCACCGTTACCTTGAGTCAACTCTGTGAAGTTATACTTGGCCAATGGATATGACGTCTGGTCTAACTTGGTGAACCAAGCCGTGCTCCAACGGCGATAGTCGGTACGGTTGTAAAGACAGCCTGGCACCTCGCGGTTTGGATTGGCCTCAACACCGCCGAACAAGGCGTTAGAACAAACGAGGGTTTGAGCGTTGCCGTCTCTGTTCACGAAATAGTCGAGCATCAAAGTGTTTACGTTGTTTGTTCCGTCAAACTGGAGCTCGAAGATGCTCTCACGGCTGTTTCCACGGCCGAAGATGGCATTGTAGGCTCCTGACTGACTGTAACGGCCCAAACCGGTGGTCTCAACATTCTGGACAAACAAGTCCTCCAGTTTGATCTCTTCGGTAAGACCGCCTAACACTGAACCCGACTTCTTCAACTGAAGCTCATAGTCGGATTTCATCTGGTCGAGCACATAGTCACAGCATTCAACACAACGACGATAGTCGTCTTCGGCTGGAGTACCGTCGCCTACTACTTCCGGATTGCCTTGCTTGTAGCTTGCACGCCACAGATATACATCGGCTAACAGGGTGTAAACGGTCTTGCGGGTCACGCGGGCACAGTCTTCGGATGTGTTGCCGTAACTCTTCATAGCCTCGTCTTTCACCGACTCCAAATCCATGATGATGCTGTCAAGCACTTCCATCTGGGTCGACTGCTTCAACTTGAAACGCTGGCTGTCGTTGTTGTAGTCGGCGGTTGAATAAGGTACATCGCTAAAGGTGCGGGTCAGATAGAAGTGACATAAAGCCCTCAACGTGATTACTTCAGCGCGGATTGGAAGCCAGTCGCCGTAAGAGAAACTTTCGTCTTTTTCTACAATCTCCGGACCATGAGCCAGTATCTTGTTACAATAGTTTATCTCATTATAGAAACATGTCCAGTCAAAGATGCTGTTGGTCGACATGAGGTTCGCGTTCATGATGTTGTTCACATTATTGGCGGTCACACCGATGCGCTTCTCGAAATTGTCACTGCGCATCTCGCCCCACTGGATGTACTTCTTCATCATGTCGTCGCTCATCAGGCGGACATAACATGCGGCAAGGGTGCCTTCTAGGTCGTTACGGCCTTTCCAGTAATCCTCTTCTACGATTCGGTTCGTCGGAGTGATGGTCAAAAAGTCGTCACACGAACTGGTTACGACAAGTGTGGTTGCAAACATCAAACCAACAAGCCAATATGTTTTATTCTTTATTGTTTTCATAATAGTAATGTTTTGATGGTGATGTTAGAATCCTAAGTTAATATTAAGTGTAAACGACTTGCCACGTGGGGTCTTGCTGCTGTCGTAGCATACACCCCATGCTCCAGGGCTACGGTCAGGGTCTACACCGGTATATTTCGTCCAGCAGAACAGGTTGTTGGCGGAGGCGGAGAAACGAAGGCTGCGAACGCCCCACTGCTTGAGTACCTTGGAAGGTACGCTGTAAGACAACTGGGCATACTGAAGACGAAGATAGTCGCCCTTCTCTACATAGCGGTCGCTTGCCAATGCGTTGTAGGAATCACCGATACCGGAGTTCATCGCACGTGGAATCTCGGTGATGTCGCCGTTCTTGCGCCAACGCCATGCTACGGCACGGCTCTGGTTCACGTTCGAACGCATAGACTCGTTGTTCATACGGGCCAAGTTTACAATCTTGTTGCCTAAACGATAGTTGAACGACAATTTCAAACTCCATTGACCGTAGTGGAAGTTCAAACCGAAACCACCGGTCACCTTCGGGTTGGAGTTGCCTAAATAAACTATGTCGAGCTCGTTGATCTGACCGTCATGGTTCACGTCGTCATAGATTATGTCACCACCCTTGAATTCGTAATTGGTGCCACCATAATTGAAGTACATCTTCAAAGGATTTCCCTTTGAGTCGAAGAGGATGTTGCCGTTTTCGTCGCGAACTATTGGACAGGTGTAGTTTTCACCTCGTTCCTGAGCTGCGGCGGCGGTGTTGTTGCCGTATGTCTCACGAGACTCTAAGGTATAGCCACTGTGCTCGTAGTCATAACGGTAAACGCCCTTGAAACGGAAACCGTAGATAGAACCTACTGCATTACCTACCTGAATTCGTGGCAGATACTGCTGGTTTCTATAACCATATTCTGGGTTCATGGACGCCAATACGGTCGGGTCCATCTTGGTTATCGTGTTAATGTTCTGAGAGATGTTGAATGAAGCGGTCATGTAGAACTTCTTGCCTATCTTCATGAACTTGTCGGTGTTGATGAACAATTCCCAACCTTCATTCTCAAGGTTTCCTACGTTGCGGTAGTTCAAACTGTTGAAACCTGAAGAACCTGGGATGCCTACACCGCCCATCAGAAGGTCTTTTGTCAACTTGTGATAGAAGTTGAAGTCCAACTGGAACATGTTGTCAAGAAGGTTCAAGTTGAAACCTACGTTCCAGGAATTGGTGGTCTCCCATTTCAAGTTCGTCAGACGAAGGTTCTGTGGGTTTACGGCTTCTGGAAGTGAGGTGTTTGGATATCTTCCGTAAGAACCGTATGTGTTATACATAAGGTATTCGTTTCCTGGTGGACGACCTACACGACCCCAACCATAACGGAAACTCAATAGGCTGATCCATTTCGTCAACGGTTGGAACCATTTCTCCTGGCTAGCGTTCCAGCGTGCGGAGAACGATGGGAAGGTTCCCCATTTATTGCCCTGGCCGAACTTGGTCGAACCGTCACGACGAACCGTCACGTCTAATGCGTAGGTTCCTTCATGACCGTATGCCATGTGGACAGATCCCATATACGCCATGTTGCGCCATTCACTCGTGCCAGAATTGGTGCTGCCCAACTCTACATAACCGGTGGCAGTGGACGATTCGATGCCGGTTGGAAGACCGCGCTTCGACTGGCTCTGGCTTGTTCCGTCACCACGTGTCATCTCAAACCTACCCATCACAATCATAGAGAACAATTCGTTATTGAAGTGTGGGGTGTAGATCAACGTCTCACGATTGGTGAAGGCCAAACTCTTGTATTCTGGGTTGGATGTCCGGTTCACGCCTGTTGACCAGGTGTCGGTGGTCAGTGAATTTGGATAATAGGAATTCACCGACTCGTTATAGATGTCCATGTAAACCTCTGCGTTCAAGTCCAACTTGTGCTCGTCGTCATGGGTGCCCAACAGACGGTATCTTAAGCTGAACTGTGGAGTGATACGGTAGGTTGACTGGTTATTGTAGGCCAAATTGGCAATCGCTACTGGGTTTCCGTTGTTCTTCATGTCGCGCAGAAGATATGAGGAATAACCGTCGGGTGTCACACCTACATAATCCTGACCTGCAGATGGAAGCATCTTGTAGTATTCACCGGTGCGGTATGGCATGCCGGTATATGGGTCATAGGCATATTCCCAAACACTCATGTTTGGCATTGCGTTATAGGCCTTTCCCAAAATGCTTGTGGTTGAACCGCCATCCCAGTTACGATGGTTGTCGGTGTAAGTCAACGCAAAGTTCGTCGAGAAACGGATACGGTCACTAACGTCATAGTCCAATACCAAACGGGTGGAGAAACGGTCTAACACCTGCTTGATGATGGTACCGGTTTCATGGTCGTAACCGCCGGATATACGGAACTTGGCTTTCTCACCACCACCCGTCAACGTTATATAGTAGTTGTGACGCTGGCCGAATTGGTTCACTTCCTTCACCCAGTCGGTGTTCTTGTTGAAGTTGTAGTAATATGATGGACGGCTCTGGTCATAGTTCAACTCTACTATGTTACTTGTGGCCTGACTCTGACGTGGGTTGAAATAGGCTTCTTTCAACATCATCGTGTAGCCGTCACCATCAAGCATCTTCAAACCTGAAGGACTCCAGGAGCCTGTGAAACGGTAAGAGAAGTCAATCTTGGTGTTACCGGTTGCACCACGCTTCGTGGTGATTTCAATCACACCGTTTGCTCCCTTGGCTCCCCAAATGGCACAGGCGGCGGCGTCTTTCAACACCTTGATCTCCTTGATGTCCTCAGGGTTAACGGACAAGAGGGTGGCAAACTGCTCTTCGTTGTCGAGATTCTCGAAATTCACTTCCGACACATCGTCCGGCAA
>Ga0247609_10002275_pt1 | contig 20664 bp, 17 predicted proteins | sample 172DNAGHGlowgp2_FD_193487 | JGI IMG/M metagenome (GOLD analysis project Ga0247609, IMG submission 193487) | Sheep rumen microbial communities from Palmerston North, Manawatu-Wanganui, New Zealand - 1728 DNA GHGlow gp2 | ecosystem: Host-associated > Mammals > Digestive system > Stomach > Rumen ...
GATATACCAGCAGGCGTATTCTTTGCCACCGAGGGTGACGATAAGGGCACCCAGCAGAAAGGCTGCGAATCCGGCAGCTGCACCTATGATAGCACGCAGGAGAAGATGTCCCAATACTTTGCCGTCTATTTTGCGGAACTCCAACACGTAGCTGAATGCAAGCACGATAAAGAAGCCCAAACTGATGCCGACTTGCAGCCATTGGGTGGTTTTGGTTGTGGCGATTGCCACGATGGACTCGTCAATATCAACGGCAAAGGGATACAGGTTCCGAACAATGCTGTCCATCATGGGACCGAATAGGTTAATCGAGTTGAATAGCCGGAAGCACAGCCAGGAGAGGAGCCCGGCTACAAATCCTGCCAATATCCAGGGTAGGAAGTGGGTGGCGTTTTTGGGGTCGGTCTTTTTTTGCTGGTTGTAGTAGTGGATGCCGGTCTTGCATTTGTGGCGGCCATATTCGGGACAACGGTTGTGGTTCTCGTCCCAGCACTCTTTGTGTACGACATGCTTGCATTTTGTCACAACGAGGTCACCGTCGACAAATGGTTCTTTGCAATAGTAGCATGTCTGTTCGACAAAGCCCGATTTTGAGGCGGAGTAGGGGACTACATATTTTTTGAGGAAGTGTTTGTAGCGTAAGGCAGGTACTAGGAACTGCATTATGGCGTAAGTCAAACCGATTAGTGCCAGGCCAAGCAATAGGCCGATGAGGATGATGTTCCATGTGCTGACATTTTTGTATGTTACGCGAATGGGCAATTGGGGGCTGCCAAAGGCGTACTCTTTGGCTCCGGTGGCTATGGTTTCGCCTTTGTCGTTCTTGACGTTGAGTAGCAGGTTCAAGGCTGTGCCATCGTAGAGCTTGCCTTCGGGGTTGAGAAGGATGAGACGATAGTCTGCCTCGAGCGAGTCGATGGTGCTCATTATCACTTGTGAGAGGGTGTCGGGATTGATGTTGTCGTAGAATTTCCCGTTTTGGTCAAAGTCGTCGCTTACTATCGACCGCAGGGCCTTGAGCCGGGATTCGGCCTCTTCGTCCTGCTTTTCGCCTAAGTAGACGCAGTGTACGGGGATATTTTTTATCTCACCTTTGCGCACCCGCTCTTCCCGTTCGAAGTAGTCTTCGCGGAGGCTGTAGTAGTTGTCATCCTTTTTTATGTATCCGTTAGTGAAGACGAATATCATGTAGTTGCCTTCTTTTTGTTTGAAGAGGTCGTTGTCGTTTTGGGGGAAGTAGGTTTGCTCTTCGCCGGAGAGCTCCTGGAGTTTGGAGAGGATGGATTTGTACAGGTCGGTTTCACCGCTTTGGTCGCCTGTGCAGTATTCTCCGCCAAAGTATTGTTTGTTCCAGATGGAGGTGTCCAGTTTCGATGTTTTGGTCACGCCGCCGTCTTTTATCAGGGCTATGTATTTGTCGTTTTCGGGCATGCTTTCTAGTATCTGGGGCATGGCAAGGCTGATGTTGCTGATTAGTTCATCGGTCATGGTCTGGCCGTAGTCCAGGAGGAATAGTATTGAGAGGTTGTCGGCAAGGCTGCCTTTTTCCCGGATGTCGAGGATTGTGTCGACGATTGGCTGATAGGAAGCGGAGGTGCCTTTCTCGCTTGCTTCGAACAGAGTTCGTGTGTTGCCTTTGAGAAGTTCGGGACGAAAGGTTTTCTTTCCCGACTGCATCAGTTTAAAGTCCACGTATAGGGTGTCGGCCCGTGATGTGGGGTTTTTGATGGAGGTGATGCGGACTTCGGTGTTGCCTTTTTTCTGTCTGGTTTGGGCTGTTCCGGTGGGAACGCACACCACCAAGGCTGCGAGTGCAAGTATGACCTGCAGCATTACAGGGCTTGCTTTTCTGTTGGCTTTCATTTTTTTATGTTTTAGATTTCGTTAATTCGTTAATTCGTGACTGTTTGAGTGTTTGTACTTGTGAATGGGTTGGTTTGTTAATGAGTTCATTTGATTCCCTCATTCCTTCATTCTCATTTGTAGATGCGTTTACGGTGTAGCCAGTCTTTCATGGGCTTGATTGGGCATTTGGCTGCTGAAGACAGTGGCGGGAAGGGCTGGTTCGCATTGTCGCGGATGAGAACCAGTATTTCGTCTTCTTTCTTGAATACCATAAGACACTTGTGGGTCGTTTTGTTTTGGAACTTGGCTTGGATGTCGCTGTCTTGGATTTTGCTGTCGACCACGATAGGCCCAATACTGTCGGTAGTTTCCTGTTGGGGGCAGTCTTCGATTATGATGGTGGACAGGTTGCCCTTGTTTTCAATCCTGCCTGCCATGTAGCCTCCTACGGCCTGTTTGCCGGCGTAGGTGTACAGGATGTCGTCGATAGCGTTTATAGCGCGTCCGCTTATGTAGGCGTTGGTGGTTTTGCTGTTGCCCTGGTGGTTGACTTGCCACAGGTAGTAGTTCTCCATTCCATGCTCTTCTTTGGCTTGTTCCACCATTACTTGGTGACTTTCGCCTTCGGTGGAGCGGGCGGTGCGGCTCCATTTGTAGAGTGATTCGAGTGAGTAAAGACGTTTCAGTTCTTCTTTGTTGTTCATGTCTCCGTTTGTCTTGGCGGTGAAGACGGCCAAATCCCATTCGGGGGTGTTGGTGTCGATGACGAATGCCACTAAGCGGTTGGGGGCATCGGAGTAGGTGAGTTGCTTTTGTACCAGCAGGTCGTGTGACGAGAGGAAGAGCCCCAGTCCGGGGTGAGAGTGCATCCAGACGGTGTGTACAAAGTCGCGGTTGGTGGTTTTGGTGAGATCTGCAATGCGGGCAAAGAGTTTTACGCCTATTTTCAGTCCGAAGTTGAAGGAGAATTCGCCGGGTACGATGTCGTCACCGGGTTCGATGATGTCTTCCACGCTGATGTTGTAGGTCTTTTTTTCGGGGTCGTCGTGTTCCCAGCACCCGATAAAGTAGCATCCGGTTTCGTTGGTCTGGGTGGAGTTTTCAAGCTCTTTTTTGAAGAAGTCGTACATTTTCTTGACGGCGGTGTGGTGAATGAAGATTTTGTGCACGGCGGTGTCGGCAAAGTCTTTCTGCATGTCCATGGTGAAGTAGCTGCCGGGCGATTGCCGGACATAGTCTAAGTTGGCAATGTATTGGGTGGACACTTCCTCTACGATTTCCAAGGCAGAGTTGGAGCTGGTTTGTGGCTTGTCTTCTTTAGGTTTCCTCTTGACAAATAGTTTGTTTCTTAAAAGGAATAGGGTGGCTCCGACGGTCAGTAGGACGATGATGGCCACTATCCAGTAGGGGAATCCCGCTGTTTTTTCGGACTTGGCTGCTTCGGATTGGCTTTCATCGGCTTTGTTTGCGGGTTTGCTGCTGGCTTTTTCGACCGTGGTTTCGACAATGCAGCGCGATGCTTCCAGCACATAGCCTTGGAAGTTAGTGCTGTAGTTGTCGCGTATGGTGTTGTTGGTTGAGTATACGTCGATGAGTTTTATTTTGTCTTTGTCGAACCAGTCGATGCAGTCCATCTCGACTTTTTTGTTGTATACTTCGATGTAGCTCGGATTGTCCGAGTCGGGCCACAAGTTGTAGCTGAGGTTGTTCCTGATGATGTCGTCTGCTATCTTTTTTGCGATGTCTTTGTTCAGTTTTATGCAGAAGGCATCGTAGTTGGCAGAGGAGTTGTATATTATTTCCAGGCTTTGGTTTTCTTCGTTGTAGGCGAAGAGGATAGTGTCACGTTGTGCCATGGCAGTGGCAGCCACCGAAATCATGCATAACAGGAATGCTGTCACCTTTTTGACCAAGAGGCCATGCCAGTGTTTGTTGATATGTTTTTTCATGTTTTGTATTTTATTCGTTTTGGTATGTGTTGATGTGTTCTATAATTCGTACGGCGGCATTTCCTCCGCTTTTTTTTGCAGCTTTCGTTCCCGTATGCGGCTCCCGACCATTCCGATTATCATGGTCAGCACCCCTATCGTTACGCCAGCCACGAGGAGTATGTCGCGCAGTTTCATCCGCTCCTCTTCAGAGAGGTCGGTGATTGCCGTGTAGCTTTGTTCCAACTCGGCGTACTGCTCCCTTAGGTCTTCGTCTTCTTTGAAGTGGTCGGGGTTGGAGTCTTTGAGGCGGCAGATTTCTCCCCACCATGTACGGGCTTTTTCCTTGATGCGCCGCACGGAATCGGCTGACTTGTCGGCTGCGAATGTCTGCCCGGCAGTGAGCAGGGAGTCGAACCGCCAGGCGTATGGGTCGAGCGCTTCGGCTATCGAGTCGCGGGTTTTGTCGTGCTGGTACTGGCGTTGGTTCTCCTCGATGGTTTCGAGGTAGTCGTGGTATTGTTTTAGGTAGCGCGATATTTTGTCGTCTTTGAATGTGAGGTCGGTGTAGAGCCCTTCGAGCCACTCCATCTTGCGCTTGGTGTCCTTGATGATGAAGTCGTAGGTTTTGACGTCGTCGGGGGATTTGATTTGCAGGCTGAGCTGCTTAGCCACGTCCACCACTTCCTTGAATTCTCCCTGTATGGACCGGAGGGAGTCGGGGTCAATGGGGGCGTTGCCTTGCGAAAAGGCCGGTGCCAGCGCAACGACTACGATTAGGATTGTCAGTGCTATGCGTCGCATTTTGAATTTGTTAATTCGTTAATTTGTTAATTCGTTAATTGATTTACACTTTTCACATTAACACTTTCCTACATTGATACGTTCTTTTTACTGGAATCGTCTGAAACTTTTGACGGCCGACTCGAACATTTTAATGGCACTCTTGACTTGGGGGTCTTCTTTCGCTTTGTCGTCGAGGCTGTCGATGTATTTGTTGGCTTCGGATATTCGACGTTTACCGTTGGTGCGGTTTTTGTCTACATCCTTGTTGTTGCGTATGTTGTCGATGCATTTGTCTACCCCTTCGGCATGTTTTTTTATGGCCATGACTATCTCTTTTATCGGTCTCGACATTAAGGGAGGCTCAGGGTCAGTTGGTGGTGTTGGTGGCACTAATACCGGTGCAGCTGCCTTGGGACATTGCATGTCAGTTGCTACGGTGATGATGGAGTCGACCAGCCCCATGGCAGCCTCGGTTATGGCGCAGCGTATGCCGAGGCTGGCGTACCATGTGCGGAGCGTGTCAACACGTGGCAGGAGCTCTTTGTCCATCCTCCGCTTTTGTGCCAGGCAGTCTTTGCGTATGTGCTGTTTTGAAGCTTGCGACATTTTTTCGGTTGCGGCTTGGAGTGTGTCGGCCATGGTGTTGATGATGTTGGCCGCCATGAGGGTGGCATCTTCCTCGCAGGGGTCTGTAGGTACGGTGATTTCCAGGTTTATCTTGTCGGCCACATACATGAAGGTGTAGCGGGTGCGGCCCGATGCGGTCTCGGTGGTTTTGACGGGGGTGAGGCTGCGCAGGGTTAGAGCCACAGTGCTGTGTGGGTCGTCCACCGTGAAGCGGAAGAGGGCAGTGTCCTTTCTGCCATACAGTTCCTCTTTAATGTCGACAGCCTTGGTTGCCACGGGCTTGCAGTTCTTGTATTCAAATACAGGCGATATGCCGAATACTGCCACGCGTTTGAAGGCTTTGTCCATTGACACTTTGCCGCTCAGCTTGCTGTCGACGGCCTCTTTGAGCATTTGGTCGTCGTAGGATTTTGAGGGTATCCACAGGTGGTCGGCCTCACCCCGTTCTAAGGCGATGCGCAAGGTAATCTCCTGCGATTGCATGTCGTAGGACAGGAGGAAGGTAGTGCCTGTAGGGTCAACACCGTAGGATACCGAGTTCAGTTTGCATGGAAGTGTTACGGTCTTCCCTTGCGGGATGTTGACGTTCTGTGCCTTTGCCGCTGTGCCGGCAATGGCAGTTGCCAGCATAAGGAGGAGTATGGTTGCTATTTTTTTCATTGTTCAGGGGTGTTGGTTTGATTGTGATATGCTTTCAGTTCGTCTACCCAACCTTGGGGTTCGCCTTGCAGGGTTACCCATTCGGCCACCTTGTCGTCCTCAGGAAACGGGGGCACTCCGATTTTGGCATGGTAGGTGTCGTAGCGCAGGTAGTGGGCCACGCGGTCGATGTACCATGCGAGGTCGGTGTAGGAGCCGCAGGCGTCGGCGTTGAGGCACACGCGCCCGGCAAAGTCGCCAAAGTAGCGGATGTTGGGGTGCCAGGGGTGGGGAATCTCGTCACCCGCCATGTTTTTGGTGAGGAACTTGAATTCCAGCTTGGCATCCATGCCGGGGTAGTTGTTGGGTATGTTGATGCGCATCAGGAAGCGGTCGGCAAACAGGGGCCGTTGCAGCCCTGAGGCGTCAGGCTCCTCCACCCCGCAGAACGAGTGTATGTTGTAGATTACCTCATACACTATCGGCAGCTGCGAGGCGTTGCGCTTGCGCACTACGCAGTACACGTCGCCCATTTGCCCGTAGCGGCTGTCGATTGATTCCCACTCTTTAAACAGGCGGGCGTCGCGTCCCTTGTACTTTATGTTTCGGTAGTTGTCTATGTCGCTCATCAGTTTGCTTGTTTGGAGGGTTGTTTATCCGGCTATTGGCTCGTAGATGATGGTCAGCGAGTCGCCGTTGTTGATATTGTAGTCGTGGAGGTATTGTTCTGTTTTCCCGACTTTGGGGTTGAGGATTATTTCCTGTCCGCTTTCGTCGATTTTGCCGAAGAAGTAGTTGATGGGGGCGCCCGAGGGGTCGACGGCGGGCATGTCGAAGGCGTTGAGCTGTTTCAGCTTTTCCATGAGTGTGCCCAATGAATCGGTGGGACTGGTTACTTTGAATTTGAGTTTCTTGCCTTTGTACGAAAGGAACAAATAGAATTCTTCTGCCATAGTTGTTTCGTTTATTTGTTAATTTGTTTATTTGTTAATTCATTAATTGATTTACTAAAGTTTGACAAGTTTCATCCCCTTATCTGCGCCCAATACAGCTGGCGCATGTTTATCCCAACGTCACCCTGTGTGCCTTCCGGGCCCGATGTTGCGTCGTTCTTTATCATATCGTTTTACTGTATGTTTTCCTCAGTTTTACCATTGTGAATCGAAGAAATGACGAAAAACGATCGAATAAATGTCGACAATCGATGGGTGCATCAACGGCTGATATTACTTGTTAAACCTTAGGATTTACACATTCACACATTCTTGCATTTATTTTATTATAATTTTGTCAGTCAGTAGTTTGCCGCTGCGGGTGACGATGTTTACCATATAAACGCCTGTTGGCAGGCTGGTGTTTGAGGTGGCGGTGTTGCCGTCGAGGGGTAGGGTGGCCACTTTGGTGCCGTAAGCGTTATAGAGGGTGGCTTCGGCCGCCTCCTCGCCATCGGCATGCAGGGTGACAACGAACCGTCCGTCGCTTGGATTGGGCAGGGTGACGATTTCGGGCTGTTCGGCTGCGGTGGATTTTACGATTATTTCAGATTTGCTGCCGCACATTTCCAGCTTGTTCCACACCTGAACCGAGTAGGGGATGGAGTCGTTGTAGAGGAACGATTGCCGGTCGTTATCGGTCAGGACATAGTACCCGCGGGTGGCTCCGCTGATGGGCTGCCCGTTGCGGTACCATTGGAAGTGGTAGTACTCACTGCTGTCGGCATATGGTATGGGGTAGATAAGCATATGGGGGGTATTCTTCTCGACCAGTTCCTGCACTTTGGGCACCTTTATGCCCAAAACTGTGAGGTGGAGAGTGTCGACCCGCGGGCAGAGTTCATTTGTGTTGTACCGGTATGTGTAGTCGCTGGTTGTGTCGCATTTGAAAGTCTGCCCGTCGATGTTCCAGATGTATTGCTCGCATGCTGTTACGCTGTAGCTTTGGTTGTCGGCGGTCATGATGGTGAGGTGCAGGTTTTCCGTACTTGGGCATCCGTCGTTGTTGGTAAAGGGGTAGATGTAATCCCCGTTGATTCGGTATACTGTCCCGTGCCACACGTAGAGGTTGCATTCCGAGACGGTATCGTACGAGTGGGTGCCATGATTTACGGTCAGGTGTATAGTCAGGATGCTGTCGCAGCCGTATTGGTTAAAGAGTGTGTCGTACAGGTCTTGTGTAGCGGTGTAGGTGTTGTTCCGCCAGCTGTATTGGTCGCAGGCGGTGACTGCCGTATAACCTGTTGAGGTGGGGTTGAGAACGAGGTGCAGGGTGTAGATGCTGTCGCAGCCCTGGGGGGTGACACCCTGTGCCGTGTATGTGGTGTCTATTTCCGGGTCGCCATTAGTACTGAATGTGAAACCCTTCCACTCATAGCTGCCGCATGCGGTGGCAAACTCAGTTGTGTCTACACTTCGGTTGATTGTAAGGTTGAGCGTTACCACGCTGTCGCAGCCAGCGGCATTCTGCTCAGTGTAGGTGGGCGTGTTGGTGGAGGAGGTGTAAGTGACACCGTGCCATGTGTAGCTGTCGCATTTCTGCAGGGTTACTGTGTCCGTTTTGCTGGGGTTGATGGTGAGGTTAAGCGTCACGATGCTGTCGCAGCCCAAGTGGTTTTGTTCGATGTGCGTCGGTGTGTTGGTCGATGTGGTGTAGGTGGAGTCGTGCCAAGTGTAGCTGTCGCATGCATTTTGGGTTTCCGTGCTGGTGTTGCTGCGGTTGATGGTCAAGTGGAGGTTTACCACACTGTCGCAGCCGTGGGCGTTAGTGGTGTCGAATGTGGGGGTGTTGGTTGAGGCTGTATAGGTGCTGTCGTGCCAGGGGAGGCTGTCGCACGCTTTTATATTATCGATTGTGTTGACATTGTGGTGGATGGTTAGATTGAGTGATTGGTATTGAGGGCATGAGTTTGTCGTGTTTACACCTACTTGAACGAGAGGGGTCACAGTGTCGCGGACAAAGGTGAGCTGCCCTTCGGTCACATTCCATGTAAACGACTCGCATGCGCTGGTGTTCAATGCAGGCAGTGTATCGGGATCACCAAAAAGTCTGAGTTTAAATTCATCTTGCACTGTGCAATGGCCCCAAGTTCCGGAAGTGTCTCTGTAGTAATAGTGCGTGTTAGTGTCAGTGATTATGTCATTGTGGCCCCACCAATTTAAAAGGTAAGGTGTGCAGCCGTTACCGACTTTTTGCTTTCCCTTTACAATGGTCAGGTTGAGAATGTAAAAGCTCGTGTCGCACGACCCTACCACAGTGTCTCTGTAGGTACCCGTTTCGGTGTATGTTTCGCGGTGCCAGGTATAACTGGTGCAGGTGGTTACAGTGTCGTACACCGTATTGTTGGCGACAACACGGACTATGTACTTGCTAACTCTATATCTTCCGCTTGAACTTGAGCCTTTTGGAAAACCGACACAGTATAATACCATGTCCGAGACTACAGTTACGGGGCATGGATTATCTCTTGCAATTTCAATAGTATCATAGCGGTGTGCGGCTCCATCCCTATACCACCTATAGTAGAAGCTTGGGTTGGAAGTGGGGTTCTGCAACAGTACTGTTACACCCGAGCACGTCACAACAGTGTTGCTATCGATTGGCGACACAGCATTATAGATCACCGTGTCAATCCAAGTAGCTGGCTGAGCAACCGTTGCCCCTGCACCGCACACCATTAGGAGCGCGGCCATAATCATACTTTTTTTCATCATGTTCATAATTTTATAGTTGTTATTTGTTCATATTTTTATTTCAAGCAATTTGCATAAGTCGGCCAGTTCCTTGTCCGTAAGGTTGTTCAAGTCCTGTCTTATCTTGGCTTTTAGCTTGGCGGTGAATTCCCTCCACAGCTCTGTGAAGTGCCGCTGCGTCTTCTCGGCCGCATTTGCTGCACTCCCTGTCTGGCATGCCATTACAATGTTGAATACAATCTCCAACACCGCCTTGGTGGCGGCGGCCACAGGGACGAAATCTGACGCAAGGTCGAGCGTCCCTGCCACCCCGAAATGCCTTATCAAAGCACCGGCGGGCATCACCTGCAACATGGCGTCCACAGAAAGTAGGATGAATTTGGCCAGCCCGGGCTGTATCCCATAGCGGGCGGCCAGCTCCGCCGCGTTCTTGTCGCTGCTGAGGTTGCCTCCGTTCATAAGGAACTCGGCTGTACCCTCCGTCATGCCGTGATTTACCAACCAGGCCTTGTTGTAGTCGTTGCTCATCTCCACCCTTACGCCCTCGGCATTGAATACTTTCCCCAACAAGCTGTCCTTCCCCGTTTCGGCCATCTTCTCGGCGGCGTTAAACTCGTAAAATCCCACAGTCACATCCTTCTTCATGATTTTCACCGTCGATTCCTTGCTGTAGGTGGTCATGGACATCTGCGCGAACTTTTGGGCTGTCTGGCCGGCTTTGGTTTTAGGTGTAAGTTTGTCGACTTTTGCTGCTGCTGCACCGATACTTTTCCCTATTGCCTTCCCGGCGGCATGGTTGGCGGCACTCCCCGCAATGGCCCACATGTATGAGTGAGACTGAGCTCGCAGCTCAGCGGCATAGTCTTTCATTGCCGACGGGGGTCTCCACTCCATGGCCTCGGTCAGCAGCAGGGCCTTGTGCCGGAACGTCTCCATGCTGTATGGCGTGCTTGACCCGACGGGAGTGGCATGAGTTGTGGCAGGTTTCGACGAGCAGTAAGTATCAGTGTAAAACCCGCCTTCGGGAGGAATGAGTGTCGCGGTATTCCCCCTGTTATTCAGGTAAGACTGCATCCGAGTAACACCAGCCGACGAAGGCAATCCTTCCAACCGACTTTCCTCCAAGGCTCCGTTTAGTACCTCCTTCAGTTTCACCCGAAACACCTCCTGGCGCACATACCCCGGGAAAGCTGCGTAAGCCACCGGAAAGTAATCAAAGAGATCCTTCCGCTGCAGTGGTTTTCTCAGTACTGTTCTTTCTGTCGCCATGATTCTGTTTAAATTACTATTAATTGGTGCGTTTTTTCATTCATACCAACCAATAGTTCAATTGATATGTAGGAACTCTCATCGTTTTTATTGATGAATCTAAGAGCTGATTTAAAGTCTGACAAGAGTAGAGCAGCCGCTTTTCCATTGGCATATAGTTGCACAATCTCGTTCCCGGAAAGTGGTAACATTGTGTATCCCTCATCAAGATCTTCAATTAATTGATTTTGTCTTGTTTTAATTTCTCGTTCATCCAAATACAATGCTTCTACTAAATACTTTTCTCTTCGAGACACTATTTCAGCATATTTATCGAATTGCCTTGTCTGTAACAAGTTGCCAACTTTTTTGTAAAAAATAGATAGAACTTCTCTTAGACTTTGAATCTCCGTTAGATCCATGCATTCGAACCACCTTGTCGATTGAGTGCCTACATGAGCATTAAATATTCTTTGCTCAAACGTATGTGGCGGTTGTTTTGTTAAATCCTCATTTGTTAAAGTGATTGAGGTGACTTCAGATATTGGTTCCAAGTATTGCTGTGTAGCATCACATAACCTTATTTCAACTTCACATTCAGATTCACTGTTTGCTGTATTGGAAAAAGGATATGGCAGCATGTTGACCGATAGCTGTTGTATGCTGTTTATATCTAATAGATGATTTATTGGTATTGTGCAAGTTAAACTTCCTTTAACCTGCTGTTTAAACAGGGGCATGTCGTTAACACGAATGTCAATAATACATGCAACTGCTCTTATTTCTGCTATATAATAGTTCAACATTTTTTATTGTTTAAAAAGTCCATAATATATGATCTTTTTCTTCAGATTTTAATTCTGGAAGTTCAAATGTTTTCTCATTGGATTTGTTGAAGTTTTTCCCAGTTTTTTCATGGCTTGCCAATATTGAGTATGAAATGGTTATTTTACCCGGATTTAATCCAATTTCTGTCCCCAAAACGAATTGCTTTTTTTTGTCAGTATTGCTTTTATCTTCTTTTATTGAGAATTTAAGTTTCAGAAATGCAGATATTTCTGCTTGCAGCTTGCCTTCTATTTCAATTGTAATTACTATTGTTGATTTGGCTTTTACACTGACAGTTAGTCCAAGGGCGATTTTAAGCGTTACAGTTACTGGATCTATTCCTAATTTTTTTTCTTTGCAAGTATCAACTTTAAGTTTGAAATCGCCTTGTGCACTTCCTTTTAGGTAAAAATAGCAGTTTATGTCAGCAAATTTTTCTTCTAACCATGGGATAACCGTGTTTAATAACCAATTCAAGGCATAATAAATTGGGGGAGCAACACCTGTTGCAGTAGCCACTATAGCATTCTGAGCCATTTTTAACAAGTCTAATACTATTTTCCCTGTTACTTTTAATGAAAAAAGCAGTGAAAATAATCTTCCCAATTTTTCCAAATCATCACTAACCGAATAGCCCCATTCAAATTCTATTGTGGGTTCAATCTCTATTGATCCTTTTAAGAATGTGTTTGCATTTGGCTTAGTGAAATTAGATAAAGATGAATTGCCCTTTGCAATAGAATCAAGCGTGCTTAAGCCCTCTTTATCTCTAGTACATTTTTTGTATGTGTCATTTATGTCATTGGTGAGATTTGCTACTTCTTTAAAAAAATTGGATATCTTGCTTAGGGTGGTATATAGTCTACGCCCCTCTATTCCATTTTTGTCATTGTCTTTATATTCAGTTTCTTTACCGAATTCTATTGAATCTTCAACAGATGCATAATTTGCACTTAAACTGATGTTAAAATTTGTTTTGGTAACCTTGTCAGCTTTTTCTTTATTGTAAGTATTTGATTCTGACTTATAACCCCATGGTTTAAAAATGAATTTGAATGAGATGTCGGGGTATGAAATAATGTTAATGTCAGGAACAGGTTGCTTGCTTTGATTGGAACATGTTCTGTATCTTAACATTGTGGAATAGTAAAGATTATTACTGGAATCTATAACAGGTAAACAGAATAAACGGAATATGCTTTTGTATTTTTCTTTAATGGATTCGAAAAGGTTGTAGTATAATATTTTTATATTACCATTATCTAAGGGTCTTTCCTCAATCTCTTTCTTTTGGTGAGTATGAATGTCATATGTACCAATTGTAAATAACTGGTGTGCTGGATCGGTACAATCGTTTGCTATTCTGGTGTTTTTGATTTTTACTGTAACTCCTTTGTGATTTGTAATTATATAGCGGTTGATTTGTTTGAAAGGGAAGTTTTTATACAAATGTCTGTTTGTCACCGCACCATAAAGCCCCAGACCTATTGCTTCATAGTCTATTGTATTCACTTGTGTGCTAGAGTATGGGGTTATAGTAGCATTGTTTACTTCTTCGTTTTTTTTGTATAGTACAATTTCCTTGTTTGTTTTATCAGATTCATATTGACATGTGATCTCTGTTATCTCACATGAGAAATTTTTTCTTGATATGATAGATGCTCCTATTGAATTGTTACCCATAGTGTTCTTTGTGGAAAAACGATTGATTAATGTTTTAAAGTCTATCTTCTTATCAGATGCTAATGCATCATAGTTTGTTTAAACTTTTTTACTGTATTAGTTATAGTGGTACTTGTTTATTCTTGGAAAAATGTTCTATTCGTTGTAACTATTTCGTTTTACCCCTTTCTTTTTTTAGGACGATGCATTATTTTCAGCACATGGTGTCATATTAATCATTCTTATTTTCAAGTTCCCTATAGTGAACAGCACCCCAGAATATGTCGCTGAGACGGGCATTCATTTCGTCGTTTTCCGACAGTTCGCGTGCGGCAATTGTCCCCAGCGTATAACGGTCATATACTTCCTCCCAGTCTCGAAGCGCCTGTTTCTCGATTACCATTACACGTATATCCTTCAATTGGTTTACCACACTGTTCCATAGGGTGGTGTTCTCTGCCGCCAGGCGCTTTTCCGCCATTGACAGAGTCTCATCGAGCAGCTCGCTATAACGCTGCCGGGTTTTGTCCTCGGAGAGTTCTTTATACATGGTTCAATATTTTATCATTTTAGAAGCAAATCCGTTGTTGGGAATAAATAATTGTTCTCCTCCACCTTTGGTGAATATGCGCTCGCCGGCCATGCTCCAAGTGTCTTCAATTTTTTTGGATGTAGAGCGCAGGCATGGCACTTCACTTGAGACTGTCCCCACAAATTTTTCTTTATGGAAGGGAAGCCCCAGTTGCTGCGGTACTCCATCGGGGGCTTTGGTGACGTTCATGGTAAAGGTGTCCGCTATTCCCAGTTCGCTTGGGGTTGCATTAGCATCGAGTGTGAAGTAGTTGCCGGGCTCGTATCTTCCTGTTGCGTCCAATTTACGATACTGATAGACGGTTACTTCTTTTTTTCCTGAAGGCGGAATCTTGTCAACTATTACGGGTTTGTCGTAGTCTATACCATGAAGATGAGCTTCGATTTTACTGTCTGGCCAGTTGGTGTTGTCTTTGTAGAATTTTCTTGCCACGTTGCGTCGTTCATTCCTCACTGCACGGCGGTATGTTACTGCCTGTTTAGCGGTCATCCCCCGTTTCATCAGCACTTCTTTAGATAAATCGATGTTTCTGGCGACGCTCTTTTTGGCCGCTTTGGCGATGTTGAACCCTCTTTTTGCCATCTTGGCACCCGCTGCAACGTCGCCAATGCCGGGCACTGCTGCTAAGAGGGACATTCCAGCATCGACCCAGTTGCCCCGCAGCGCATAGATGCCCGCATTCATCAAATCGGGGATGGCTCCGAATCCTGGTACGAATCCGGCAACATCAAGTGCCAGTTGTATACCGTCAAGTACTGATTCTGGGGTTAGGCCGTTCTTTTCGTTGGCTGTGTCCAGAATCTCTTCCGCCGAGGCTTTTCCGCTTTTGTTGACGTATTGTGTCCCTTCGCCAGCTTGTCCGTCGGTTGTAAGACTGATAGTTCCTCCCCACATGCATTGGCATTTGCAGGATTTCAGCAGTGCTGGCTGCCCTTTTACGATATAGTCGCTTTTCCCGGGCATCCAGGGGACGGGTGTGTTGTGGACGCAGGGCATGGGTGTGAGGTGTCCGTGGTGTGCGGCGGTGGCGGCGGCGGTAGCGGGATATCCCAGGGAACGGCAGCGCCCGAATGGGGCAAGGTTCACCATCGACTTGTGGTCGCTGATGTTTGCCATGGGCTGGCCACACAGGAATACTGTCCTCGTAGGGAGAACTGTCAGCTTGGCCGGCTTTTCGCCCATGGTGCAGCGCATGGTGGCTCCTGAACAAACGTATGAATCTGCCATATTAGTTTACTTTTACCATTCCTGCTTTGATGTCTATCCTGCTACCTGCATTCATGGCCATTTCTTTTTCGGCCTTTTGGTGGTGGGTCTTGGAGTATTGGAGCAGTTGGTCCAGAGCCTCTTCCCGGATGTTCTCGGCTGTCAACTGCAGTCTGTGGGCAATTTGCTCGTCTTTGTTGTCTCCAATTTGGATGAACTGGTTTTCTCCAATATTGATGCTGTCATTCACGTCGATATTGGTACTGCGGTCATGGCCGGCATATTCCCGGATGTCGTTGTCGGCCGTGCGCTGCATGTCGTTGCCTGCCGCTGCGAAGAGGTCGTTGGCGGCGGAGTGGCTGATGTCGTGGTCGGCAGTGGCGGTAATGTCATGCCCCGCATGCATTATAATGTCGTTGGCGGCGTAGAGTTCTATGTTCCCTGTGGATTCGAGTTTGATTAGTTTCTCGTCGGTGGAGTAGGTGAGGATGTAGTTTTCTTTCTGATAATCGTAGATGCGGATGTAGCCGCCTTGGTCTTGGTCGTGTATTTCGATAGTGTGTCCGTTGCGGGTGCGTATGGCTTTGACGTTGTTGTCGGCGTCGGGCCAGGAGTTGCCGGGCCGCTGGCGGCCGTGGTAGAGGGTGCCGACGACATAGGGCTTTTCGCCGTTGCCGTTTTCGAAGGCTACCATGACTTCTTCGCCCACTTCGGGGATGAGGTAGACGCCTTTGTCGTCGCCCCCGTGGGGTTGGGTGATGCGCAGCCAGGGTGATGCGCAGTTGCCCTGCAGTTCTTGCCAAAGAAACTGGACGCGGATGCGGCCGAGGTGTTCGGGGTCGTTGTTGTCGACGACGCGCGCACGCTGGCTTTCACACAGGGGGTAGAGGTCTACTATGCCGTAGGGCGGGTGATTGGCTCCGGCGGGAATGGCGGTTACGTGGTTTTCGAAGTGTCCGTCGAGTGTGGCGTGGTAGTCGACACCGATGACGAGCAGCCGCGGGTGTTTTTTTTGTTCTGTGCCGTCTTCGTCGGCGTATTCGGTGATGGTGAGCCTGTCGCCGATGCAGATGTCGGCGCGATTGGTTTGCATGAGGCATGTGGCCATGCGTGATTTTGCGCCCTGGCCTTCGATGGTTGTGGAGTTTTCGATGGGTGAGAAGGTGGTGTCTTCGGGTACTGCCGAGTGGAGGTTCTGGAGTGTTTCTTTTTTGTAGCGTGAGTGGGAGCGGTTGAAGACGGTGTCGGTGAGGCTGTGGACGGAGCCTTGGGCGTTGAAGTAGCCATCTTCCTCGGTGTTTTCATATTTGAGGTAGTCGTGCTGGGCGTGGTGGAAGTTGGTGTGCTCCATGTTGAGTTGGTAGCTGTATCCGAGTATGTCGACGTCGGGGTAGAGGTCTATCTGTTTGCCCGGAGGGGTCTGCCCAAAGTAGAGCTGGCCGTTGTCGTAGAAGAGGTATTCGCCGTGGCGCTGGGCAAGGCGGGAGAGGAACTGGTAGGTGGTTTCGTTGTACTGGACGGTGTAGGGCAGTTCGGCGGTTTGTAGTGGATTAGCAGTAAGGAGGATGGAGTCGCGGTAGTTTTGCAGGGTTTCCGCAACTATATCGGCAAGAGTTTTGTTTTCGAATGAAGCGCAATGTGGGTTGTCGACAAGCAGGTAGTCGGGGCTGTAGGCCGTTACTTGAATGTAGGCCGCCTGCCCCATGCGGTCGCGCCCGTTCCGGGCACCAAATATGATGCCGGTGAATGTCAAGGTTTCGCTGCGGGTATCCATGGTTTCGTCGCGCCGGGTGGTTTTTATCTGAAGGGTGACTTTCGAACCCAGCAGTTTGTCTGCTATGGAGAAGGAGATGTCGTCGGCGTTGCGCAGCAGTTGTTTTTTGCGCATGGTAAACTGCAGCGAGGAAGGCTTGAGCAGCTCTTTGCGTAAGAGGATTTCCATGACGGTGTAGTCGTCAAGGTTTAACCCTTCGATTTGTAGGGTGGGGACGGTTTCGGTGAGTACGGCCATAGTGCGGTTAGTCTATCATTTTGAATTCACAGTCACCCCCGAACACGATGCGTGCGGCCATGATGCTGATTTTGGTGTACATGGGTAGGGCGTTATTGTTGTTGAAGTATTCGTACAGCCGGATGCAGTATGCTTCCTCGAATTTGATGCTTTTGGGCGCGTTCACCGAGTCGCGGTTGACGTAAAGCACCAGCGTTCCATCCTTGGTGGTGTCTTTGTCGCGCATCCACTCGTGCATGGTGAGGTCAGAGTCGTCGGGCGAGAGGATTACGATGTTGATGGTCCCGCCCCGCGGACGGTCGGAGGGACGCCCGGTGACGTCGACTGATTGGTTGAATTCGTACTCGCATTCAAGTACGCTGTACCTTCGGTTGTCTATGTGTAGCTCGGCTGTCAGTGCCATAATAATTGTTTTATCGTGTTGATTTGTGAATTCATGAATGTGTTTTGGGGCATACCCCAAAACACATTCACACGTTTTGGGTTATGCCCAGTCGTTGGTGTAGGAGACGGGACCGTTTTTGATTTCGCGGCAGGAGATGACGATTTCCTCGTAGTGAGCAGTGTCGCTGTCGCCGGTCTTGTCTTCCCAGTATTCGCGATAGTCGACACAGTAAGCGTCGGTGAAAGAGATTTCTTTCATCTTGGCGTTGGTCTTGGTGTCGAGGAAGGTGATACGGCCGTTTTTGGGCATGGCCTGCTGGATCATCCAGTGCAGGAGTTCGGGGTTGCCATCGTTCATGGCCTTTACACGGATAGTGATTTTGCCGCCGCGGGGAATGCCGGTCATTTGGCCTTCTTTGTCGGTTGCCTGGTTAAAGGTGTAGGTTACCATCATTACTTCGCGGGGTTTGAATCCGTCAACGCTTAATTCTACAGGTGTTTTTGCCATTGTGTTTTAATTTTTAAGGGTTAATAAAAAGGTTTTAATTATTTTAATGTCTGAGATTATGAACGAGTTAATTTGTTAGTTTGTTTATCGATTCACACATTTACACATTCAATCCGTCTCTTCACAGCTCTTGTCGTTTTTGTCGGCCGAGAGTTTTATGGTGAAGTTTTTGGCGGCATAGTATGGCGTGAGGTCTATGTCAACGCTGATGCGCTTGGTGACGGGGTCCTGGGTGGGCATGGCGATGTTGTATTTTTGGAACAGATTGCCATAGCCCTGGTACTGGTTGAGGAAGTCTTGTATTTTGTCCTTGAGCTGCTGGGGCGAGTTGAAGGGGTCCCATATTTCGAGCGCCACCTCGTGGACAAAGTTCATAAGGACTTTCTTGACCCAGTCGAAGACGCGGACTATGGGGTACTCGCGCATGGCAGGGTTGTCGCCGTTGTAGAGAGTGCTGTTGTTGAATGCCATGACGCGCCCCTCCGAGTATACCATGGGGACGATTTGATTGTCCATCAATGCTGCTATTTCGGATTTGAGCAGGTCGACCTGAACGCCTTTTACATCGTTCAGGGTGCCGTATTTTTTGCCGCCGGCTCCCTGTGCCATGTTGGCTGTCTCGTCGTAGAGTTTGCCGGCCAGTGCGGCGGCGGGGGGAATGAAGAAGGCTTTGTCGTCGCTTTCGCGCTCGATAGAGGAAAGGTTCTCCTTTGAGCGCCCCACAATCCAGTTGCCCGTCATGATGACGTTTTGCAGGTCGATGTCGGAATCCTTGTAGTTGGATGTGTCGTCGTGCAGGGTATCGAACGACTCTTCTTTGGCATGGTCGGTTACCAGCATGACTTTGTATTTGTGGGCTATCTTGGCCCATTTAAGCAGGGTTGACTTCTCCTGCCAGTAATAGCCGGGGACTACAAGCAGGCTGTAGCTGTCCTTGAGGCTGAGGCGGTCGTAGCCGTCTTTGAGCAGCTGGCCCACCTGCTCGTCGAGGTTGGAGGATTCATCCTCGAAATCGGCCTTGTTCACGTTTATGAGCCGCAGGTTGTTCAGTTTGTCCTCGTTGGCATTTTTGAAAAATGAATCCAAGGCGCGGTAGGTGGTCTCGAGCTGTTCGGTTGCTTCGAGCGCGGTGGTCACGTTTTTCTCAAGCAGCGAGTTGTATTTGTTCTCGAGGTTCTTGCATACCTCGGCGTATTCCAGGGCATTGTTCTTGTCGTTGCCAAGCACCTCAATCCAGCTCTTCAGCTCCTTGGCCAGGGATTCGCGTTTGGATTTGAATTTGGTCTCGTTGAGGAAGATGCTCTTGGTGGCTTTCTTTGCCGGGTTCATGTCGGCAATGGTGGGTATGAACCCTTTAACGGCAAGGAAGCCGCCGAATTTTTCCAAGGCCTCGCCTGCTAGGCGGGGGCTTTGCTGCTGAGTGCGTTCGGGTGTGGCCTGTATGTTTTTTTGCATTTCTGTCTGTGCCATAATGAATCTGTTAATTCGTTAATTTGTTAATTCGTTAATTGATTTACACATTCCCACACTCATTTGTTGGATTGCTCTAATTCGTCAAGCATGTTTTGCAACAAGGCTTTAAGGTCCTCGCGAGCCTGGGCGTCTTTCAAGATGTTGCGCAGCTTGGTATTTTGTTCCAGTTGTTTGCGAACTTTGCCCGTGTTGTCGGCATGGATTTTTATGTTCGAAAGGTAGGGACTGTTCATCACCAGGTTGTCCTTGCCGCCTCCCACGTCGAAGTCTTTCATCTCGTTGAAGTGGAGGGTTTCCGGTATTATCTCGCCCTCCGCGTTTTCGAATTCCACATCGACCGAGGGCTTGAAGTGTTCAAACACATCCTTCATCGTCTTCGCGTCCTGGAACAGCTCGGCCTCGACGGGCGCCTCCGAGGTGTATTGGTCTATGATTAAGGTCTTGTTGGCGTCAATTGCATTGACCTTTGCGCCGGGATCCTCTTCAAGGTCTTTGGATATAAAGTTTTCTCTCATCGGTACTTGTAAATAAATGAATAAAGGGTTAGAACTTAAGTTTTGCCATGCGGGCGGTGACCTTTACCTCGGTTACCTTATAGATGGAACCCAGGCCAAGGAAAGGCTTGCGGACAACGGTGTTGAACTGAGGGTAAAGCACCATGTCATAGCCCTCGTTCTGTTTCAGCAGGGAGTAGATGGCGTACATGTCCGTCTTGTCGATCAGCGGCATTGGGGTATAGACCGATGCCCTGATGGCTGCGCTGCGCGAGTTGAAGAGGCGCTCCCAGTCGATGCCGAAAACCCTTACCGTAACTGCCGTGGCCTCCAAAGGCTGCGTAATCTCCAAGTGCTCCGGTTTTAGGTGAATCTCAGGGATTGAGCCTGACATCGTCAATTGTGTCGACATGCAGCTTCCCATCAGAATTGTCATTGCAAGGACGGATAGGATGATACTGATTTTTTTCATAAAAAATGTGTTTTATTGGTTAATATTGTAGTTTGATTTTTTCCCGTTTACATAGAATGAAATGTTGTTGTCCTCCCACCGGGCCACCACCGAGTCGCCGGTCGAGACGACCCCCTTGATGATGAGTGACGAAATCGGACGGCGGAGGTACTTGCGGATAGTGCCGATAATGGGGCGTGCGCCGAACTGGGGGTTGTAGCCCGTCATGGCGACAGCGCGCCTCGAGTCGTCGTCCATCGTAAAATGGATGTGTTGTTCGTCGAGTTGTTTGAGCA
>Ga0247609_10002277_pt1 | contig 20659 bp, 14 predicted proteins | sample 172DNAGHGlowgp2_FD_193487 | JGI IMG/M metagenome (GOLD analysis project Ga0247609, IMG submission 193487) | Sheep rumen microbial communities from Palmerston North, Manawatu-Wanganui, New Zealand - 1728 DNA GHGlow gp2 | ecosystem: Host-associated > Mammals > Digestive system > Stomach > Rumen ...
TCGGACCCAGACAACAATAATGGATAAAGATTTAGGCTATGCAAAGAAAGTTTTTACAAGAGAAAAGCTTAAATAGAAGTTTGGATAATGCGGAGAAGTCATTAAATGTTGACCTCTCCGCCAAGTCCAAGCTAATTCCATATTCATCAGCTGCAGATATGTTAGGTCTTAATGACCTTTATATTGAAGAGCGCGATGCCTGTGAAAACTATCGTATGATTTTCACAGTTGCCCCAATTTGCACAAATGTTATCTATAATGCCGTTACTGAACCGGTTTTTAAGGAAGGTAGCGAAGATGTGATTAATCTTGTTGAAACACCGGTACGAAGGGACAATCATGATGTTTTTGAAATAGAGCCAATAAATGAAAGCGCAGTATCTGTGGACCAAAAATTTGCAATCAGGGACACGGAATTTTCACACCCCAAAATAGGTAACTTCAAATATCATTGTGGTTATGACATTTTCAATAACCATCTTCTTAGAACAAAAGAATTTGAGCATGTAAAACTTGAAGGCTCAAAAAAAGGAGAAGGAGAAAACAAGAACAAAAAAGAGTTTAACACAATTTTTGATTTTGCAATTGATTACAGTGGAAGGTCTGTTACAAGAATAATCGGAGAATGGAAAGGTCCACTCTCTAATGTTTTGGCTGAGAATGCTGCGAACTATCGTGACGAAATACGAATGTACCAACTTGATGACATTAAAACAATGAATGCGGCATTTTATGATGAAATGAGACTTGTTGATGGTTGGTACGGTTTTTATAACACGGGGTACATCAACATACCAAATGCACAGGTAGGCAATGAAGAAATATCAATAAACAAGATTCTAAACAATGAAATCCCATGTGGATTTATTGATATGTATCCGGAAAGAGACTTGTACAGTTTTATACCAAAAGTCAATCGTTTTAGAAAGAGACTTGAAAGAAATTGGGACTGTACAATTATGTATCCTTATGAGAGTGATGTTGATTTGTTTAATAAGATAAACAAAAATACTGCCGAAGCAATACGTATTATCTCCACGAAGGTTGTTTATAATAATGTTGGGGATGAATTGTTAGAGTTCCACACGCTTTTAAGACATACTCTTGCACCAGGAGATACGGTAAGGCTTTTTTATCGCGATGCAAACGAAGAAGAAAAAGTTAATAGTATGGAATGGGATGAGTATATTGCTCAAGACCTTGATGCAATAAAAATAGATAGATACAGTTTGCCAGTAACTGTTGTTAGTGTTGGTGATTCTGATGGAAATGATGAAAAACATTATTTTACCGTAAAGGTTTTTGATGTAATGAGATTTTGTAGGGTATGCGAAATTGAAGAAGAAGAAAAAATCAGAAAAATAGCCGCTAAAAAAACAAACAATGACGAGGATGAACCCATTGAGCTGTTTTTCTTTTTCAAGAAAATAGAAGACGGGCGTGATGACAAGTATTACTTCAGGAAATTTAAAAAAATCAAAAATTCAAACTATGTTGAGTATTTCCCGGAAAATAATGAGGATACTTCAATGTTTTTCCCAGTAACAAAATTACCTGATATTTGTAATGAGGACAGTCTACCGATAAAATTCAACGGTAGTTACTTTTTACCATATAATAATGAGTTGTCATGTACGCAGAACAAAATTGCATTTGGCCAAAACATATATGGTGATAGGATTGCACAAGTCATATTTAACGATGATATATGCATTTCTGGCTTGAAAGATAATCTTGGAAGGCCTTTGAGCTCAGTTTATTTCACTGCTGTTAAAACAAACCGTGGGCACAAAGAATGGTATGAAGAATGTAACTTATCGGCTGAAACAGTTGAATACTCGCATTGCTTTGGCGAGGTAACGTCTGGACTTGACCTCCCATACGATGATGAAGCAACAGAATATAATGTAAGAAAACTTCATAACGTTTTTGTCGAAAATTGTGAGGATGGCTTTGAAGAAGGGTTAGCCAAAATTATGGAAGAAGCACCTATTGGAAATTATAGTGGAACCCCAACGCCAATAGAAAGTGGAATAACACTATCTGACCGAGATGTTTTTTATGGCGATATTGTTGAATTCAGTAGAGCACAGTTTCTTGAAACACCGATAGAAAAAGTGTATCACCGTTTTAACACTGCACAAAGGGAACTATTAACGAATGTTAAAAAGGACGTTAACAAAAAGTATTATAATATAAACTACGATGAGTTGGTTGGCGATTTATATGACACCGACCCTGGGGATAATTAAATTTATTATGGAGCATAGGATAGCAAACGAAACAAATGCAGGCAAGGCTGCAACCGAAAGAACAAAGACACCAATACTTTTCGGAAACACAGAACTTCAAGATAAATTTGAGGTATCATCGTATACCATGAACATTGTTGAAGTTGAAAATGAAGAAGGTGAAAAAATGTGCAATTTTCCGGGAAATATCGCCCCGGAAGGACTTTTCTATTCTCCATTTTATGAGGTAAAGCTTAAGGAACTTAACGACGAACTTCAAACATCAAGCCCGAAAAGAATTAACTTCGTTCCTTCTGGCGCATCAGTAGAAACCGCAAGCACAAATTTTTACGACACAAAAACTGGGGTTGAGACCGTGGAAACCGTTTGGCTTATTACGCTCCAAACACCGATTAATTATGACCTTCTCATTGGCCAGCCGTTTTGCATTTATGATATTTTAGCAGAAAAAACGTATCGTGGATTTTTGGATGGTATGGAAGGGAGAAACATCAGGATACTTTCAAAAACAGAAATAGACTCCAATGGTTTAACAGGAAAGGCGGATGGAAGCGACGGTAAAAGTCGGTATATAATTTCTTTTTTAACAGAAAACGTGCCAGATTATGCCGAATTTATACCGAGCACCCAAAAGTTAGTATGGAGGGGGCCAAAGAAAATGTCTGATTTATCAAGCGATTCCCCTTTATATAATATGCCATTTACAAATGGTCGTCTTTACATACACAAAAACATAAACGTACATGTTAGAAGACAAGACCCGCATGGAGAGTACAAACTATTTAGGCCTTCACTGTCTAATCCTCTCAGGAGGTTCCAGATAGAAGGAGAACCGAAGCTTGATTTTGAATACATGCAATATATAATTGATTCAATGGTAGACGCTTGCTAATATGAAAACATTCAAGATTGCAAAGAAAACAAATGAGCCGCTGACTACAGTCCCAATCACTTACAGGAATTTTACTGTAAGTGGTGAGAACTTATGTCTTGCTATCAAGAAGGAAAGCGCTATGGAGCTTTTAGCTGGCGGAAAGATACATTTTGAGAAATTTGCCAGCGGAAATACCGGCCAAATGATTAAGGTATACGAGGAAGATGCTGAAATTAAGGAGGTTGTAGATGAAGGTGATATCAGATATGTTTATTTTGACTATGTGTATATCAAACCACTTACATTAGCCTCTTTTATGAACATAAACTCAGGGGATGGGTATAAGTACAAGCTTTACTTTACCTCTGACCACTTTATGCTTCCTTGTGACCTAGCCAATATGGTCGTTTATATAAGGCGTGGCGATGACATTCTTGAATTTTCTGACCTTGCGTTATGCTATCCTGGTGAACTCAATAAGGGGAAAGACATTATTCCGGAAGGTGGGGAATGTTGCGACGATACAACTAAACTTTTCAACTATGAGACAATGGAAAGGAACAGCATCCTAGCAAAGAAAATGCGCGTTATAAAGGGAAGCTCGTTCAAACCGGAGTCTGGGGACAAGGTACTGTTTGCAACTAATCCATTTTTTCATACAAGTTCAGAAAAGGCTGTTTCACCGAACGTTATAACATATGGCTGTCCAGGTGAAATTGTAAATGTGTGCAAATATGTTGACTTTTTGGGCCTTGGTGTTGTCCTTGAACAGGATTACGATGCCAAGAGAATGTTTCAGGAATACCAGGTTAACGAACTGTTCGTAAAAAAGATTAAAAATAGCATAATACCCCCATTTATTGACCTTGAAAAGGTTAAATATGCACCGGCATTTTTTGAAACAAAGTTAAACGAAGAAACCATAACTCACCTTGCGACGGGTTTGACATTCAATCTTCATTTTAGAACAAGAATATCTGGCGGAACAATTGAAAACGAGGAAGACTATGATTCAGATGTTCTTGAAGCAATGCGTGCACACAGTTTTGAAGATACATGGCATTTCAATGACGAAATGAGTACATGGAATGGGAATGGATTAGACCGTTCATTTCCAAATGGTGGTGAAAAAACCAGAGCACAGCTTTATTTGGACGAAGATTTTGTTAATTCATCAAATCTAATCGGTTATTTAGGTTTTACTGATGATGACATATATAACCAAAAGAATAGGGTAAAACAATCTTTTATAAGATTATCATTCTATGATGGTGATAATCCATTAACTCAAAACTTGTTGTGCTATTCAACAATTTTTCTTGACAGTGGAGACCTTTTCGGAAAATATATAAAAAGAAAAACTTGGCTGGAAGAAAAGGTGGCAGAAGAAAGTGGCGGATTTGATGAATATAACAGCCTTATTGACCCAATTGTATGGAGTCCTACGGCAGAAACAGACCCATGCAGCGCTGTAACATGCCAGATGATAGTTAACGATGAGCATGATATGACGAGGTCTGGTGAAGGCTTTAACCTGTACCTTTTTAGGGAGGATGCTCCAATTGAAAATGAGGTGCAGAATATTTATATGAAGGTTGAATTTAATCACGCAGGAATAGGAAGAACTGTACCTTTGATATTTTGGAGAAAGAGTAAAGATGAGGAAACAGCCAATGAGCCAGTTAAGTTAACCATTTCCAATTATCGGGAAAACCTTTATATTCCTATAGCAATAATGCTCAGTGACAGAGGGTATGTTTATAGTTTTCCGGACACTGTGCAGGTTACTGATGACCCAAAAACAAGGCGTAATGGAATAGTGTGGGAAAATGAAAGGATTGTTTTGAACCTTTTTGAACCGATGATAGAACCAGAAGAACCAATTGATTAAGAATGGACTATATTAAGAAAATAATATGCATTGAAGATGCCCGGACCAGAACTCAGGGGCTTATGCCTTACTACGAGTTTGGTAAGGAGTATGAGGAACACCATGGTACTGGTTGTTCTAGCATGGGTTCCCTTGACCTTGAATCAGTAGAAGGAAATGACAATGGAAACTGGGGGCAATTTGTTGCTAATCCGTGTTTTCTTGCTGAAAAGGACAAGACTTACGAGGGTATGTTGCATGCCTATTATTCCCTTCTTAATATGGTTCGAAATGGTGTCAAGCTTCGCAAAGTAGAGACAAAGAACCACGAAATCATTTTCACGGAAGATGTTGGTGCATTTGAGTGGAAAGGTAAGTGTTTCAGTGGAGGAACTGAACCGGAATTTCTTTATGACTATGCGGGCTACAACGCGAAAGATTTCTATTCAACCGAGATAGACAGCCTTAGAGAAGAAACTAGACGCATATATCGCACAAATACGACCGTTCAAGACGATTTCATAGTCCTTATTGAAGACTATGAAAAGTTCCAGGTGTGTGCAGGTTACCTTAATGGGGTAACAATACCATCATCAATTACTGATAAAAGGGTTGTTGGAACCGAGCACACGAAATGGGCCTCTTATTGTAAAGTTGTTGATGAATTCATTGGAAAAATAAACATTCCGGCAAGCATTTACAACAAGCATATAAAAGTCCCTAAATCAATGCCTTGTGCGGATGTTAATAGCTATATAAAGTGGCTTGAAGAGTATCCGAACGAGGATTGCTGTAATGCAAGACTATGGGAAGACATGGGTGGAAGCGAGATGCTCGAAGAATTAAGGAAGTATAAGGATATTTGCGAAAATAAGCGTGAAGCCCTTGAAGCATTACCATATGCCGTCCCATATATATCAATGCCACTTCTTCTCACCCAGAATACAACAGACATCGGTGTTCTTACTGATATTGACCCTGTTGAATACGATGATACACTTGATGAAACCGGTAGGCCTTTCGGTCCAGCGCACTACCAAAATAAACGCGGGGTATGTGCAATAACTATTGACCAGATAATAATGGGGCATAGTGCAAACACGAAAGGTACTATTGAGGTTGAATCTATGTTGAACACACTCAGGTCACCAAAGAAGTATCTGGACGACGATAACAATGTACTACCCGGCAAATTCAAACAATTTGGCAATCCGGCTGGTCAAATGTATGTGTGCATCAAGAAATCCGATGAGGTGTTTTATAAACTACAAGTTTCAGCCCAAACAATTGTTGATGGTGAGGTAGTTGATTATTGTTTGAAATATGTTGTGGATGAAGGTATGACAATTGATGAGTTTATGCAGCATTGCGATACATCTAATATCATACAGACAACACCCGGCATATATTGGCCTAATTTGACTCAGGACCAGGCAACAGAAAAGTTAGCAGAGGAAAAGGCAAAGTATGATGCTGCCGATACATCAAACAAATATGAATTATGTGTTGCTGAGTCGGTCTGGGAAATGGAGCCTATTCCTGGCCAATGGAATGCTGATAATGGTGATGGAATGGAAAGCGCGGCTGTTGTATACCCTCCTGGAGATGCAAATTATCGTTCTGCGAATGGTAAGTTTTATAGAACGATAACAACACAAGCTGCCGGTATTAGAATTGCGGTAACAGAAGAAGACGAGAAGTCAACAAGAGAAGGGGTTGACCATGACTATAGAGACCCATACAAGACCCACTATTACTTCTTTGTGAAATATGACAATACACCGGATTCTCCGATGGATATTCCGTTTGAAGACGGTAATACAACGAATGTTTATCTTGTATCTGCCGGAACAAAGGGGGGGGCAGATTGGATATACCGAGGAGATTTCATCCCGAACGGAGGTGTGCAGGATTCTGGAACTGAACTGAAAGTTCGCTACGTTATCGGTGGATATTTCAGGGGTGATGAAAATGGAAAATTCTACGGACAGGTATATCCAGAAAGCGGTGATGTCTATTCTGAGAAATACACAATAGATAATAGCCACGTTGACCTTGTCCCACTTGATGGCGTTGGCGACGTACCGGTTTATTCAAGGTATGTTGATTTTGATGGCGCAGCAAAGGAATTTTATAGTCCAACGTATAACCTTTACAGAACAGGAAACACGGCAACCATTGAAAGACTTACTACAATGGATGTATGGAACAAGGAGTTTGCCATTGACGCTTATCTTACGAAGGAAGAATATTTAATAAATTTCTCTTCCCCGCCGAAGGTTGATGTTAATGTAACGATAGATAGAGGTGGCGTATCCGCATTTGAGAAACATTACAAGCTTGCTGAATGTAATACGATGCAAGACCTTGTCAATTATGGAAATAACTTTTTTAACTTATAATAGAAATGGCTGGATTATACGGAACAGTTAGGTCGGCGTACATAGACCCGCAAAAAGACGCAGAACTTTTTTACTTTTACAGACCGAATAGGAGCACGACAGATGAGGACTTTACAAAGTTCAAGACGCTTGATGCCTCTAATTTGGTCCCGTCACATGCCGAAGGAATAAAGGGTGGAATTGAGGATGTCCTTCCTGGCATGTTCAATCTTCGTCTTCCTCTTGATGTATTTAATGATACGGGGATTTATACGGTCTATATTCGCCCGAAAGAGTATGTCACGAACCTAACAGACGTTAGTGTTCTTGCCGATTATCCGGAAATTAGGGGTGTTGTGATAGAAAAAGGTAAAGTTGGTGATGTAACCGACCTTACCGGATATCGCATTGAGTATTTTGATACATCAACTAATAAAAGAACGGATAGAGCGTTTATCATTACTTCCTGCAATTTCTGCAAGCCAATTTGGGTAAGTGTGTCCGATTCAGCCAGCATGCCAAAGAGGTACCAATATACAGATAGCTCATCCAACCTTCTGTTCTGCACATTAACCCCGTGCTCCTATGGAGATTATAGCCCGAACGTTGCTCCGAATATTGGAACCGGTGTTGAAGAAAAGGATAAGGTAGCCATCATAAATACCAAGTTCAGCCCGGTTATGATTGAAATTGAGATGGTTGAGCACGATGCCGAAACAATCACCACAATGCTTGAAGGTGATACCATTATGGACCACGACAGGGCAATAATGACCCACTATAACGAGAATAAGGAAATCTACCAGCAGTATGATTTCTATGAGCAGAAGAACTCACTCGGCGAACCGCTTTATAGCGTCAAGCGTAAGAGAGAGAATATAGAGAGTAGCGAAGATTACGATAACATAGTTTAACGATAGGATATGTCAAGGTATATAACAACAAAGGCTGACTTCACACTACGCAGAAAACACAAGACGTATTCTGGTGCAACGATTTATGAGAATGATTACACAACTATAAATCCGATGCCGAACGCCTTGAAAGGCGAGTATGTAATAGGTGATTCAAATTTCGTGTTTACTTCAAGGCTGGGTATCAATGGCCAGAAGAAGCACGTCAGGGGTAAGTTTGTCCCAAATCCAAGTGGCTCAACAGATGAGAAAGGTGCTTGGACTATTGATACAATCATAGATAGTGGAATTACCGAAGAAACGAGAATCAGGTTGAAGCCGAACTATACGAGCATCAGGGATTTTGCTTGCTATGGCTCTGCCGTGAAGCTTATCCAGGGAACAATAAATGGTGTCATAACTGATTTCCCAGCCGAAATGTGGTTCTCAAAGGAAGAGACTGGTTTAAACCTGCATACGCTGACTCTTTATGACGGGAACAGTGGTGCTGGCTATTCTTTCAATGAACTTGACAATGAAGGCGCGAGAAAGACTGGAACATCATATCCTATCTTGTACAATGAATATGGTATAGATATTACAACTGAAAATCTTAACGGAACAAGTGCGTATAATCCGTTAAGGTATTTTTGCTTATGTGGTTCAAGCTATAACCTGATTATAACCGAAAACGGAGAGGAAAAAGAATATCCTTTCACTGGATTCAAGGTCAAGAATACATCTTCCGGTGTATGTTATGAAGGCAAAGAGATTGAGGTTGATAAACTTGCCATAGTAACGTTCAACTTCTCCGGTATTGAATTTGACATTACGGTCTATAAGGATAATGAGGACGGAAAGATTTATTATACTTATGGCCCTGGAACAGAAGTTGACCCACCTGTACCTCCGACACCACCAGAACTTACAATCACGATATACGGTGATTTTGAACAGCTTCCAGCGGAAGAGGCTCATTCAGCATCCAAGCCCGCCAAAAAAGCAAAGAAAGGGCCAGCAAAACCTGACTCAATTATACTTGGTGCCCCAAATGAGATTAATCTTTCCGGAGCTCACATTCGTCCGAAGCGGGAATTGATTGAAGAATATTTCCGCAACTGTGATGATTTTACTTATGTAATCCTTGATAGAGTTTCAAGACCAATTTACACGGCCATATTTGAAACTCCGAAGGAAATGGAGGACGGTTATTTTTATGAGATGGTTTCATACACTTGGCCATCAGTTCTCGGCGGTTATAACCCAGATTTGAGTGGCGGGTACTATTCATATGTTGCATCACTTATTGACCTTTCGGAATACTTTGATGAATTCCACTGTGATAATATGTGGAGGTCTCTTACCCATGAAGCGATAAAAACTCTTGACTGGACATACATTGCAAATACTGACGGCGATATTCAGGATATGAGTGAAATTGATACATCCAGAATTGAGCCGATTACGAAGATTTATGGTCGTCAGTTTGATAACCTTAAACTCTATGCAGATAATATAAAGTCCATCAACACAATCACTTACAACCAGAGAGGAAATACGCCGGATTATACCTTGACAGACGTACTTGAAAACTCTGGTTGGGAAACCAAGACCCTTAAGATAACGGATGACAATAAAATTCGCACGAAGACGCTTTACAGTGGCCTTACAAGCGGATATACGGCAAGCGATGCAAATAATGAGTTTGCCCGTCGTCTCAAACTTAATTCAGACTATCTGTTCTCAGTAAAGGGAACGAGGAAGGGTCTTGATGCGATGCTTGGTATGTTTGGCTTTACGCCGGAAGACTATAAGATTCGTGAATATGTTTATGTCTTTACCGGAACGACATTCCCTCGTTTCTGCGACAGCACTGATAAATTGGGCGATTTTGCATATCCACTGGCAAAAGATGTTAGAACGGTAAATAAGTATAAAATCAATTTCAACGCACTTGACCCATACGGCGATTATTGTGGTATTCCTGTTACAGAAGTTGGATTCTGGAGCGGTGATAAGGACTACTCTTATGTCGTTCCTTGGTATTCCCAGGGAAAGACCTACGACGACGGACTTTATTTCCAAATGCATGGTGGCTGGGGAAAGAGAGCTGAAATGGATGTTGACCTTGAAATAGCTTCTGGTGTTACAAGCATAACGAGCAGTTCAACCGTCCAACTTTATATGGAAACCCAAGCCAGAATTAAGTTCGCTAAGGACTTTGATGAAATGCTCCAGGAAGCCTTTGCTTCATCAAACACTCATGATGTATTTTATGTGACTGATATTACAAAAATGAAGGATGAATATCGTACAGCCCCGGGTGAGAGCATTACCGGAGCTTCACATTATTTCATTCTTGAAAATGCTGAATACAAGCAATTCTTGGGATATACCGATTCATCCGCCAATACCGGAAATGAAAGATACGGTTGGAGAAGTATTTCAATGTCAGAGATAACTGAACCTAATTCTGCAGGAACGCTCGTATTGTATCTTGAATCAATAAAGGACGATACAGCAGGAAACAATCCTCATATCGGTAATGGTACCTATGACGACGGTATGTCTTATATAAGTGGAATGAGCGAGATTTTTGCATACTCTCTCATCAATAAGAACTTTATTGGCATTAATGATGCAACTTGTGAGAAGATTAAGGGGTTCCAGTTTGGTACGTTAAAATATGAAGACAACAGAAAGTGCTGGTTCTTCTCAGACAATTACAATTCCGGTTTCGGTAAGGATGTCAGGTATCTCACGCAATCAGGAAAACTTGGCCCGGATGATGAATGTGGAGACAAGGAGTTAATATGGACGGCAGAGTCTGAAATTCACGAGTTTAGGGAGGTTGATGTAACTGACCAGATATGTATACTTAAAAAATGTCATGACAGAAGCCCGTCTTTAAATCCATTTGATGAGGGTGATATATGTACCTCCGGAATAGATTTTGACATCATCTCATTACTTGAAAACGCGGAGCCAAACAAAAGACCTCAGGTTGGAGTTGCTGCAGACAATGATTTCCAGGCCGCACTTGAAGTTGATTTATCTGGTAATCCAATCACGGTGGACTACTCTGAAATTTACAACAGAATAAGTAAATTGGTAACGTTTGACCCGGAACATACTGTCAAGCCCGAAGGTGAGGATAAAAATGGAGAAGCGGCAGCCAATTCAGTTGTTAACGTTAAGAACCTTGACATAGAATTTACCTTCCCGTCTGAATTTAGTGACGAAACCAAAAAGGAATTCAAGCGATATATTGAGAAATCAGTAATACCGTATCTTACCCAAATGATACCTTCAACATCCATCCTTTCTTGGAAATTTGATGGAGAATAAAATAAAGAATAGCAGTTAAGTACATGGCAAAACAAGGCAGATGGATATTGAAAAATGTGAGACACGATAAGCCCGGCGTGACCATTAGTGGGGCAAAGTTAACTTTTCAGGGCCAAGAAATTAATATAGGAAGCGTAACGAGTAAAAAACGAGAAGACATTTCAACTAGTATATATACAGACCTCGGAGTAAATCTTTATTCTGAGACGGAATTGCCTAACATACTTAAAAATCAAAGTATGACGAATCCATTCTGTGGTTCAACGCTTACTATTGGAAATTTAACTTATAAAGTAAACTGGGTTTTAACGGAAAAACCTATTACTCCGGAGCCTGGTTATATAAACGTTTCACGAAACTCAATAGATGCTCTTTGCGAAAATAATAGTCTGCTCCTTATAACTGTTAATGCAAATGTTGACTGGACTATTGAAGTTTCTCAGGCGGCACAATCCTGGCTGTCTGTGCAGGATATAACCGATAATAGTTTTAGGGTAAAAATTCTGGACAGCACGTCTAATAGAAGGACCGGAACAATTACAGTAAAGTCAGTTGGGGCGGGTGAAGCTCCATCAAAAACAATTACAGTTACACAGCCGGATTGTCGTCCGGAGGAGCCATCCATTGATATTGATGTTACGTCAATAGATGCCAGCTGTAGCAATAATCAAGCATACGATGTGAACGTTACAGCAAAGAATACCGAATGGGATGTTGAAATAACGCAGGAAGGGGGATGGATAACTATTACGAATCAGACGGAAACCGGATTCACAATAAACATAGCGGATAGTACAGTTGCTTCAAGGACCGCCACCATAAAGGTTAAATCAATAACTGATGGTGTAAACATAATAAAGAGTATAAGTGTTTTACAGCCGGATTGTAGGGAACCAGAGCCGGAGGAACCGAAGCTTGAGATAAGTAGGACTAATATTAACGCCGAATGTAAAAATAATGACGCAATACGAATAACAGTAACTGCTACAAATACCGACTGGGAGGTAGTTAAATGTGCAAATTGCGACTGGATAACAATATCATACAAGACCGCAACCGGTTTTAGGATTACTATAGCTGACAATATCTCAAACGAAAGGGGCGGTGAGATAACTGTAAGGTCAACAACCCCTGGAGTATCCATAGAAAGAAAAATATCGGTAAGCCAGCCAAATTGTGTGGAGCCGGAACAGCCATACCTTAATATAAATACAAATCTGTCAAGTTGTGGGCAGGATGGCTACTGTATAGAGTGTGACGATAAATCAACATATATAGTAACGGTTGATTCGAACACTGAGTGGACTGCCGCAACAACAAGTACCTGGATAAACATAACGGACATAATCAGTACCGGTTTCAAGGTTTCATTTGTTGATAATGCTGACGAAGAAAGAACTGGCACGATATCCATATGGACGGAAGATAGGTCCCTTTCGCGTTTGGATAAAGCACTTACCATAAAGCAATACAAGTGCCCGGAAGAAGATATCTTTGAATTGCTTGATGATGACGTCATGCGAATACCTTGTACCGGAGGAACCTTTAATTTCCGCATAAGGACCAACTTAGCCGAGGAACTTATACTTGAAAGCGATGATATGGAAGGTGACCTTGGTTGGATTTCTCTTGAAGAAGTTGAAAGCCAGCAAGAAAACGTTAGGACCATAGCCGCTACCTTTGATGAAAACGGATTATCTGAGCGCGAAAGTTATATAACAGTACAAGTAAACGGCAGACAGGACATAGCCGCAATTACAATACATGTCATCCAGGAAGCGTGTGAGGAGCCGGGTACGTTTGACGTTGATACCAGTGATATTGTTTTTGAATGCCTAAACGATACCAGGGAGTTGAGTGTAAGCGCCAGCGATGATGTAACCTGGACAGCAACAACATCCAATGATGATTTCGGTATTTATATTGATGGCTCGAATATCGGAAACGAAATTGTGGGAGCAGGAAACGATACAATTTATATCAAGGCACTGGTTGAAAACAGAAAGACAACAGTCACGATATCAGATGTGTTGACGATTGTTTCAAGTTTGGGAGATGAAAAGGAAATAAGTTTAAAACTTCCGCCAACACCGGTACTTGAATATGACGGGGATACGATTTTCACGCTTAGTAAAGACGGCGAAAGCAAGACAGTTACGCTGTTAACAAACTTTGATGTCGAGATTACTGTGAGCGCTAATTGGCTGAAATATACGAAGGGACAACTCGGTATGTTTGCTGATGATGGACTTGACATAACGTTCTCGGCGGAAAAAAATGAAGTACAAACGAGCAACAATGCAACGGTGACAATCCGCTCACTTTATAATGGGGAGTGTGATGCTCCGGAAGATATTGTCTTAATGTTCACTCAAGAACCAGCGGACGCTCCAATTCCGGACGACTCTTATTTTGATATAGTCAATATAGCGGGTGATTTCCCGTACTATGCTGAACTTGGTGGTTATACACATGAACGTTCATTTATGGATGAAAATTTTTATGACTGTTGTGCGGATTTTACGAAAGGTGATATTGGCGGTGTAGTTTATCTTATGCCTCTTCGTGCTTGTGCCATACAAATATATTATGATACAAATGTAGATATAAGCAATATCACCTATGAAATTGAACATATATCACCAGCCAACCCTTCACAGGAATGGCTCGAGGTTGTGTTGGACCCGAAAGGATACGGATGGAGTGATAAGGATTCGGATGGAGAACTATATCCGGGCAATTTCATCATGGTAAAAACGTTTGATAATTATGAAGGGACGAGCCTTTATGATGATACGTATACTGCTTATGTACATATTAAAAATGGTACTACTGGAAAAATACTGAAGACAATACCAGTCAAGTGCATACCAGGTGATTACCGCGCTGAGAGGGTTTCCGCATCAAAAACAGAAACTGGAAGCTTAAAGACACGAAATCTAGAGCTTGATACCATTGTCCCGGTTACTGGAGGAAGTGTTGATGTGTGGGTATATGCAAATGACTCGGCCTATATAGGGGACCATCCGGATGATGACATTAGTTGGAATAGTTTGACATTTTACTATGAAGATGGTGAGACCAGGTTGCCGACCAGAAGAAACGAAACTTCGGATGGTTATATAGACAAGATATATGACACCAGATGTAATGATGGCGAAAGGTTCCATCTTGTCATTAAAACCGGGCCAAATACTTCTTATAGTGAAATAACGAAGGGCTTTGAACTCGCGTCGGAAAACAGCGGTTATCAACTTATTGATTTGGACAGTTATTGCCGTGTAACGTTCAAACAAGAGAAAGACCGGGTTTTATCACAAACAAATTATAGGATTAGTGAGTTTTATACTCTTGACAGTGGAATGGAACCAATTTTTGATGGCGATGCATACGATTATTCCAACATCACTGGTGCTACTTGCGACGGGAACGGTCACACAATTCATCCACGTTTTAAGGCAATATATGACTATACTCGTGCTTCAAACCCATCGGTCACGTTAACCGGTGAGACAATGAATGACGGTATGATAACATATGACGAAACAAAGGGACAAAACGTTCTTAACCCAAATGTACTTGAAGTAACAGACATAAATTACGTTAACGGAGGCACAAACTGGATTGTTCAGAACAATAACTATGTTCCTACCCAAAATAGTCCGTTTGAGTTTTATATAAGGCCAAATTCTGGGCACAGCCAAACCGGAGAAGCCAGAACCGCGATAATCACCATAACATATAAGGGTTGTTCGCCACAGGCAACAAAACAATTTAGGATAGTTCAGAATTATCAGTATGTTGAGATGCAAGAAGTTAACATGAAAATGCTATCCGGAGGAACGACAGGAACTGAATATGTTGATTCAGCCACGGCGAATACTACAAGTAATGGATATATAGTCATTAACAATGACTATAATAACTACATTTATTTGAGTGGGGAAGAAAATGTTACTATAGCAATCATGCCAAATACTTCAACCGCATGTACCCTTGAAAGCATAACTGACCAACAAGGTGGACACATGAATGATGGCGTTGATATTGATATATACAGACCAATATCAATTAGTGGGTCTTGGTGCCAGTTATTTTTAAAGAACAAGGCACCTTCTAATAGTACATATACTATCAATATTATGTGTACGAAAGCCGATAGAACCACAAAAACACTTACATTATTGGTTAATGTTGCTTGATTTTTTGTCATTTATCGTTATATTTTAATAGATTAATGTTTTAAGTAAAATAACACTATTTATAATAAAAGAGATACATTATGGCTAATAGAAATGAATTTCGCGATTTTATGATTAAAGGCGCTATCTGGGTTGCTGTCATCTGCACCATTGTCGTTGCGGCTGTCGGCCTCATTTGGGGTTCTGTCATTGAGGGTTCACTTATTGCAGAAATTGGTAAGTATGCTGTCATGAACCTTGGTATCATTGCCATTCTTGAGACTTTCTGGTATACGCTTGGACAACTTGCGTTCCATTGGAAAGATGAGTACAAGACAAAGTATGGCAAGGGATGGTTTTGGAAAGGAATTAAGGAAGACCTACAATACATAAGGGATAACTGGTCATGGAAGAAGTTCTGGAAGGTTGTTCTTACCTATGTTATCTTCTTCGGTGTTTTCGGTCTAATTATATTCTTGGTCGGTTAAAAAAAACCATAAGATAGAGTATTCGTGCCAGACTTTTGAAGTTTGGCACGTTTTTTGTATTATAATAATAGCTATGTTTTTTATACCTTCATATGACGAGGCGGTTGCTATCTGCCAGAGGAACCCTGTGTTTTACGAGACAAAGCACAAGGTGAACGGGTATGATGTGTCCGTATTTAACTATCGTTTGGCGACTTACGACGATTTCAGGAGCGAAAATGCCTTTGAGATGCGCGGGCTTACATTCGTATTCAACACCGATGGCACCGTTTACAAGAAGTTCCTGGGACTGCACAAGTTCTTCAACGTCAACGAGACCGAGATAACCCAGGCTCATGAGATAAAAGACTATGAGGTCATCAACGTTTCAAATAAGCTTGACGGGTCATTGATTTCGTTCATAGAACTTCCTAATGGTGAAATCATCGCAAAGACCAAGAATGCTTTTGACGCAGACCAGGCAGTCAGGGCTATGAAAATGTTCAACGATGACGAAGTGCTCAATGGTTTCATAAGAGAGCAGCTTGATAAGGGTCACTGCGTGTTTTTTGAATACACTTCGCCGCTTAACCGGATTGTCATCAAATATAGCGTTTCCAGCCTGTCTCTCATCAAGATAAGGGACGGACTGACAGGAGAGTATCTTTTCTCTGAAAGTGTCCCAGAAGGGCTGAAAATGGCCGAAAACGAGACGTTCGGCTTCACTTCCCTGGACGGTTTGATGAAGACCTATGAGACCCTTGAGAATAAGGAGGGTAGCGTTATAACTTTCAGGAAGCCAGATGGTGAGCAGTTGTTGGTAAAGGTCAAGACCGCTGACTACTTTGCGAAGCATCACATCATGACTGAGTTCATCTATCAGGAGAATGTAATTGTCGAAATGATTTTGAATGAAACTATTGACGACATGCTTTCACTGATTGAAGACGCTGAAACTCGTGAAAGGATAAACGACTTGATTAAAATAACCCAGAAGAAATTCCGTGAAGAAGTTGAACGGGCGCAGAAGTTCGTTGACATCTACCTGGAAGACCCTATGGTACCGGCTAAGGACTTGTATGCGAAGTACCGTAAGTGTCCCGGCTTTGCTGACGCACTCTACGTTATCAACAGACTTCGCGAAGGTGAGGAGCCGAACACGCTTGAAGATATTGTTAAGAGAAGACTCTTGAAGCAGACATATCACCTCATGGATGCAAGGGCGTGGCTCGGTATATAAAGTTTGGCACGGTTTTTGTAGTATATATATATATGAAAGTTATGTTTAACCCTTGTTTTTAAAATTATGAAAGAAAAAAAGTTTATCAAAGGTGTTTTAGTGCTGTTTAGCTTTGTAATTTTAATTTTTATGGCGAGTTGTTCTTCATCCCCTAAACTTGATGAAGTAGAAAAAAAGACAAAAGACAAAGTTGAAGAATTGTTAACGGAAGATAATAACGATGAACTATCGTTCCGTCTTAACAAGTATTATGTAGTCAAAAGGGTTGATGCCTTGACTTATAATGGAATTCTAGAGACAACAGCTTTCTATAGTCATAGGGAATGGGACGACCTAACTTTTGATTTTGTTCAAAAGCGGGATAGTTTGAATCTTCAACGCGAAGTTATTGTCAAGTTCCACGATAAAAACTATAACAGATGTACAATCATACTTCCAGAAGGGAAATAGTTAAAAAGTAAAATGGAGGGCCATAAAGGTCCTCCATTATTTTTGTTTTAACATTTTAGATTAAATATTTGTGTATGTACCAGCTTTACCGGGCCTAAAGTTAACATTTTCAAGCCCACTGTTTCCATTACGAAGGGCAACATAGATTTTCCCCAAAGTTTCAGGGCCCATTTTACCGTCAGGTGTTGCACCCACTAATTTTTGGATTGCTTTTATTTGCCCAATACTCCCAAGCTTGTTCCAAGATGAAAGAGCGGAGTTTGCTACATTGTTACGTGTATTTGCTTGGTCTCGTGTCATGCTCGGACCAGGACCAATGCGGTCATTTCCTGCTTGTGCTGATGGGGCTGCTGGTGGAGTATACATAAAGCCACCATCTTCATTAATAACACCCTCAACGCTTTCACGAATAATTTGCTTAAGTTCGCTTTCGCTTATTTGAATTTTAGCCATTTTTGTTTTCTGTTTATAATTGCAATTATTTAACTATAAATAGTGTCTGTCTTTTGAAAATCAACGTCCCATCCGCTTGTTTTCAATCTTTTTAATGAGGTCTCCAACCGTCTTGACCTGCATAATTTCATCATCACCAATAACCAGGCCGAATTCATCTTCAATACCCATTACTATCTCAGCCATATCAAGCGAATCTGTTCCAAGGTCGTTTACGAATTCCTGAGTTTCTTTAATTTCCAATTTATCATAACCAAGCTTCTCGCTCAGTAAGTTGATAACTCGTTCTTTTACTTCCATAATAGTTTTGTTTATAGTAGATAAATATCTTGTTTTGACTTTTAAACTGTTTCTGGCTATATTGTAAGAAACGAGACGATATGAAAGGAATAGTTTTAGCTGGCGGAAGTGGAAGCAGGTTGTGGCCCATTACGAAGGGAACCAGCAAGCAGCTTCTCCCGATTTATGACAAGCCGATGATATATTTTCCGGTTTCAACGCTTATGTTGGCTGGTATTCAGGACATACTCATTATAACCACACCGCAGGATTCACAGGCTTTCCAGACCTTGTTGGGTGACGGAAGCTCATATGGTGTAAGATTGAGCTATGCCGTGCAGCCTTCTCCTGACGGTCTGGCCCAAGCATTTATAATCGCCAATGACTGCGGGTTCCTATCAAACGATGAGCCTTGCGCGTTGATTCTTGGTGATAACATCTTCCATGGTCCTGGGTTTACGGAGAAACTTACCCGTGCAATGTGGAATTCAAGGGGCTTTGCTAAGGAAGGGACGATTTTAGAAGAAAAAGATGGCGGCAGGGCAAGTATATTTTGCACACCAGTAAAAGACCCCCAGAGATATGGCATTGCTGAGGTTGACAGAAACGGTACAGTTATATCCATTGAAGAAAAACCAAAGAAGCCGAAATCAAATCTTTGTGTGACCGGACTTTATTTCTATCCGGCTGGCGTTGTTGAAGTAGCCAGGAACGTAAAGCCATCAGCAAGAGGGGAACTGGAAATCACATCAGTTAACCAGTCCTATCTTGAAATGGGAAAACTTCGTCTTGAAAATCTTGGTATGGGGTTTGCTTGGCTTGATACGGGAACTTTTGACAGTCTTTCCGAGGCTTCAAGCTATGTAGAAACCATTGAGAAGCGCACAGGTCAGCAAATCGCCTGCCTTGAAGAAATAGCCTTCAACAACCAATGGATTAGCACGAAGGAGCTTCTTGAATCAGCAAATGCAATGATTAAGAACGAGTATGGCAAATACCTTCTTGATGTTTACGAAAGAAGCACTAAAACAAATCTTCCAAGTTAATTTTTGCGATGACATCTACTATTTATTATAAAAATAGAGATGTTATGAATGAATTGTACACAGTGAACTATAAGGACGAAGGACCGTTCTTTTTAAGTAATTTCGGCCAGATTACCCGTTGCGTCAGGATTCATGGCGTTCATAATGAAGAGGCCATTGACAGAAATACAGAAGCTATCAATGAGCAGACCGAGATGCAGCACGCCGAAAGTGATGAATCCCAGGTTCAGTTCAGTGGCCATTCAATGATGCTGGAGAGAGAAAGCAACGAAACCCAGGATATTATGACTGCACACACCAAAATGCAGAAAGACGAGTTTGATGAGACTCAGGATATTCTCCGTGACGGTCATAACAGCATACAAAGGGCAATCACTTCCCACACTCAAACGATGAAGACCGAGAGTGATGAAACCCAGGCAAAAATCGCATCGATAATTAGCCAACTTGAGTCAATTTCCGGTGAGATTGAGTCAAATACTTCTGGTGACGCAACAAATGCTGATAAGATTACCAGAGCCATTCAAAATCTTAGACTGATTGTTAATCCTTAACAATAAAACCCCGGTTATACACCGGGGTTTATCGTTATCATCCGTTATTGAGTCTCCTATCTAAAATTTCATTCGCTCGGCATTCAATTAAGGCGCCCAATGTTCCGCTTCTCCATAGCAGGTTTTCCAGTTTTCCTGCAATGAAATTATAGAACATATTTTCTGTCATTTCTTTAATGATGTCGTCCTTCTTCAAAACTTCCTCAATCCTTTCCTTCACGTTATTTAACATGCCTTCAACGTCAAGCCCATTCACAAGTTTTTCAAGACGAGCGGTTGGTTCGAAGTCATTTGTTTCGCGGCCATAGTAATCCTTCTTTTTGGTATAGAATAATCTTTGGATTACATCACCATCCATAACATATTGACGG
>Ga0247609_10002278_pt1 | contig 20654 bp, 27 predicted proteins | sample 172DNAGHGlowgp2_FD_193487 | JGI IMG/M metagenome (GOLD analysis project Ga0247609, IMG submission 193487) | Sheep rumen microbial communities from Palmerston North, Manawatu-Wanganui, New Zealand - 1728 DNA GHGlow gp2 | ecosystem: Host-associated > Mammals > Digestive system > Stomach > Rumen ...
CAATTGTACCTTCAGCAATAAGTTGACTATTCATGCCGTTATCTTCCGCTGGAGCACATTTATGACCAATTGAATTTCCTTCGTTATCAGAAATGATTGAACCCATAAATACACAAGTTGGCTCAAACTTATATTGAATTTGAATATCGGCACGAGTTATTGCCGCAATGCCATTTCCAAGTTCTTCATCGCCCCAGAATGGATATACAAATACACTCTTATTTTGAGAGAATATTTGCGCTAGGCTATCTAAATTCGTACTTTCTTTAAATTGAGTTGGACTATCAAACATTGTCATATTATAGCCCTTATATTCAAAGTCAGTGGGACTTTGTGATAGTATGCCAATATCTGACAAATCCATATCGACATGAATTTGCTGACTTCCACTAGGAACACCAAAAAGCATGTAGTCACCAGCATTATTTGTAACAGTGGTGAATTTATAATATTTCTCAAAAACTTCTAATTGAACGTTATCGTCCAATACAAACCTCTTGCTTGGAAAAGTACCTACAATTCTATAGCAATCATCATTGCTATCGTTTGGAAGCAAATTATATCTTCTGCCATCCTTATCTCTACTTGTTATTTCAGTATAAGGATATACAGTCTCCATATATGTTGGGTCATTTGTATCCTTTTCAACAAATACAGAGATTCTTACGTTTGGAATACCAAACGCATCATTAGCAAGAACCCTTCCAATTATAACACCATAATTGGAAGAGTGCAATCTATAAGCATCCTTCTGCCTTAACTTTAATGTCAACACTTCAAGAAAATCATAATCTTGCTTCATATTGACATTTAATACAGTATCACTTATAATATTTGTGTGTATTCTATAATTATTCTCCATTATTTTTAAGATACTTATTCAAAAACTTAGGTAATACTATTCTACCATTTGTAAAAAACATTGCATACAATGCCATTAACATAATACAAGGTGTCAATACAATTGCAAAAACAATGGCAATTACAGCGAACAAAACCTTGTATAACCTTCTTATTATCTTTCTCGCAACACTTTCCTCTTGAGGAATGCCATATTTTTCCTCAAATGCCTTTGCTCTTTTACAATTACAAGCCATAACTTATCTAATTTTGCACCTAATTTGAATATCGTTTACATTCTTTATCTCATACATACTATTGTAATCATTTATCAAAACACGGTCAACTGCATCAAGGTCAATCTCCTCACTTTCTGCTGTAGAATCCTTTGGTATGAAAATATTATCTACCATAATATCACAAGCACCGTCACTAATCTTAGTAGGTAATGGGCATTTATCTGGCGAATAACTTCCATACCATAACTTATATACCTTTAATGATATAAGGCTTAATACGCCATCTTGCAAAGTTATTTCCTTTTCCAAGTCTCCAATGAATATATCCTCTCCCATATCATGCTTATTAACATCAAAATAGTTCTTAACAGCCTCTATAACGTTAGATATAACATTTGCAACATTATAGTTTTTATCAACAAATAAGTCAATTGAAAGACCGATATTGTATATTCTACCACTCTTTATTTCAATATAATCATTAATTTGTTTATAATGGGACATATATTCAATTACATTTGTAACTAATGTTTGTGGCAATGCTGAGTCCAATTTACCTTCAGAATTAAGACCCAAGAAATCCATCTCAATCTTATTATTGGTTTCTATAACACAACTCTTGAATGGAGCACCATACTTCGGTGGCATTTGAGAAAGTTTCATCTTATAATCCTTAACAGTAACTGCACGATTTTGAGCTGATGTGTTATATTTCATTAATGCTTTAATTTCTTCAACAGATGGCATATCTTTACCAGCAAGGGCAGTAGAAATGTTCGTTACTTTTAACGAAGAAATCACTTCTCCTCTCTTACTTCCACTAGTATTAGAAACGTCTCCACCCCAATCTACATTTGCAAGAGTAATTTTATTAATGGAACCTGGACCTAAATTGGTTGATGCACCTCCTCCAACACGATATAATACAAACATTGTCCAACCTTCTTTTGGTAATACACCAAGCATATTGTTGTTAATTTGCTTTGACATTATGTATTCACTATATGTACTTATATTTTCTAGAAGTGGTTCATATGTATTTCCTGCGCCAAATATAACCTTCAAATATCCATTATCAGTGAATTCTGTAATAAATTTCTGAGTTAATGGCTTCCATTTACCAACATAATATCTAGTTGTTCTTGTTGATGCACTTTCATCACCTTCAGTATAATCTTCATAACTATGAGGGTCACGTTGGTCAATATAAGTAAATCCACTAACACCATTGGTCTTTATCTTTGCCTCAGTTCCAAATCTCCATTGGTCTGCCAATGAATCACATTCAAAGAAACGATATGTCATAACTGATTCACTCGAAATTCTATATTCCTCAGAATCAATGAAATACTCATAAATGCTAGGTGAAGAAGAATAATCAGAAGTTTCCTTGAAAATGATTGATTCAATTTCCATAACATCACTCTCAGGCAATACAATCTCCATAAATGGTTTTAAATCTGTCTCACTAATAACCTTACGGTACACCTTAGAAGTACCATTAATAACTATGGTTGACTTTGAAACGGTGTATCCTGTGATACTACCATTTCCATCCCTACTTGGAACAATCTTTCTGTTTGAATAACCATCACTATTAAATTGTTCACCAAAATTGACATTCTCAGTAAGTTGGAAATTATAATTTCCAGCAGAAACAATACTAGTTTGTTGAAGTATCGGAGCATAGTTCCAATCTGGTATCGCAATATTTTCTCTATTAGTTGGTAGTTCACAACTAAACTCAACCTCACAAATTGATGATTTCTGTCCAGGTATCTTCAAACCATTCGTTCTAGCCATATTGAGAACAGTACTTCTCAAGTTTGCACTGTCAACATTGGTTTCTTGATACATACGGTCGGTATGGTATGACAACATATCACCAACATCAGAAACTAAGTCAATAATCCAAGCACCAACACTAGAGTCGTTGAAGTCATCTGATAATTCTGGATAATATTGATTTGAGAACTTTATAAGTTCATTTTTAACACTTTCGAAATCTCTTGAGAGATAATTGATTTTTTTCTGTGACATAATCTTTATATTTGTACTACTACGCTATCATTAGTTACTTTATTTCCTTCTATTACGCTATAATCTATTCTAACGTATATCTCTGCTTCATCATTTTCATTCTTAACAACTTGAATGTTATTAAGCGTTATATTGGTTGCCCACCTATTAACTGACTCCCTTACTTCAGTCTTAATTGCCTCCCAACTAGTTCCTTCATTTGGGTCAAATATATACTTAATCAAATCTGTACCAAACTCAGGCTGCCTAATCCTTTGTCCCTTTGGGGTGAAGATAATATGCATCAATTGGCTTCTAACCTTTTCTGCTGTGGTGTTATTAACGTCAACATAAAAGTGTTGGAAGTCATCTCTACGAAAGGGATACTTAAGACCGTATGTTTGTTTCTTCGCCATAATAAAAATATTTCTTATAAGTATTTTAAAATATAGTTTTTTTATGGAAAAATTAAACAAAAAAAAGCGAGAGTAAACTAATACCCTCGCTTGTAGCGTTTATGACTAATCGATTAATTTCTCATTTTTCCAAAATATTATGTAATGTTTCTTCCAACTCTTCAATATGGGCATCATATTGAGCAAAAAGGTTATCATACACCTCATTCACAATACTACTCATCTTGTCAACCAAATACTTACATGACTTCGCAACTTTTCTAGACATAGCGTGCTCCCTATCATTATAAGGAGGATAAAATCCATAATCCCCAGTGATGAAGTTATTGTCTATTGGATGAGCAAAATACAAGAAATTACGCTCTGAAAAAGAAATCCACCCTGTAAATTCAGCAAGAAAATCTTTATCTTCCCTATATTCAAGTGCGCTCTTGGATAAATCCAAATTCTTTCTGATAAAGAATGTCTTCAACATTCCATCTCGATACATCATTTCATACCAATAGCAAAATGCACCAAAACTTCGGCATACGCAATGCTGAAAATAAAATATAGAATTAAAAAGCCTCAATGCATCATTAAAGAACGATAATACGCAATAGTTGAAAGGACAGAACACAATATAATCTTCTGTCTCAGTTTCAATATAATCCTTGCCAACCTTAAAGTTTCGCTTGGTATATTCCCAAACTTCTTCAATAATCGCTGTTTCCTTTTCTATCATATTCATATTGATTTTATTGGTGCAAATGTACGAAAAAAAATTGGACTAGCCTAAAACTAATCCAATCTTTAACATTTATTAACTTTTCTTCCAAAATAAATGGGTTATATCATTAAAATCAATCTTATATACCCCATCATCCATTTTTGTATGAATAAGCTGATATAACTTCTGATTTGTTGTTTCCTTATTTAAACCACCAAGTTCCTCGTCATAATGCCCTAACTTGATATAATCAAACCACTTGAAATCAATATCCTTATAATATTCATCCATTCCACTGTACCAACCTACCTTAAGCTTCTTTATTTCATGAACATATTCAGCCAATGCACACACCGTCTTTGGGTCAGCATCCCCACCCATAAAACATATGGTGGTTATACCATCATTCTTATCCAATAATCTCTCAAGCTCATCAATGGTTAACTCAGTGCCAACGTCATCCCAAAGGAACTTTGAATGACACCCCTTGCAGTGACAAGGACAATTCGTAATGTTAATCGCCAACGTTATCTCATTTGGTATTTCCTCAAATACCACCATTGCATTATAATACTTCATTACCTCTTAGTTATATAATCCCAATTAGTATCCTTCAAATAAAGCCCACATTCGCATTTATCCTTCATAGTGTAATCAGTGCAAGGGCAGTGTAGGTCTTTGCCCTCATAGTCCTCAGAATCGTGCACACAAGGGCATAAACCATCGTTCTTTGCGCATCTCCTAAGTATAGCATTCACAACCCTATCATTTGGATTAAGAATCCAACCTTCTTTACGTAATATATTAATTTGTACCATTATTAATTTAAAATCGTTTTTAATTCATTTATTGGTGAATTTGTGTCTAAAACATAATATAAATCTTTATTAGCCCCATATTCACCGCATAATTCTTTTTCCTTTGTTATTCTAGCTAAAACAGCTTCTTCATAAGTGTCAAAACAGCCTAAATTATAATATTTGTAATTATTCATTAACTTAGCTAAAAATTTTCCGTCTCTAGGATTTACACCAACTATTTTACCATTTTTTTTAATATTTATCATATTATTTTTTTGACTGCAAATTCTAAGATTTGATTTTCTATTGTCTAATGTATCTCCATTAATGTGGTCAATTACTCTATTAATTGAATATTCTTCTCCATGTACATCCATAACAAATCTATGTGCAAGTATTTTGTGTAATTGGCTACTAGAAATAACTGCATAAAATTTACCATTGTGATTACAAATGTATATTTTTTTATCTTTTAATTTTTCATAATCATCAATATCAAATTTTACTTTACCATTTGGCTCAAAATTTTTATCATACGTAACGCATTCAGCATACCCATCATTGAATATCCATTCATTTTTATCAAAAATAGTTCTATTTAAAATATGCCCATGACGATACATCTGCATGTAATGTTTTTTACAATATTCTTTACCTTTAAACCTAGCCCTTGACTTTTTTCCGCAAATACAACAAACTGTTAAAGGATTTTTACAACGCATAAAATAAACATAAATTTGTGGCTCACTTGGTGTGAGCCACTTATTTTAATCAGTATAGCTTCTCATACTTTCTTCTATTTGACGAGCTTCATTAAAAGAACTCACCCTCTTCAAGTATCCAATTATCCTGGTTAAGTAATCTATATTATGACTACCGCATTTAGGACACGTACCAATAGTATCTTTACTTATATAACCGCAATCATTGCAAATGCTGTTTTTACAATTAAAAGTAAAATATGAACAGCCATATTCAGAAGCAACTTTCAAAAGTTGTCTATATTGTGCAAAAGATAAATGTTCATTTATATTAATATGACAAGCTTGTCCTCCATCTAACCATTTAACGAAGTCGTTACCATGTAATTTCATTTTATCTAAAATAGATAATGAATCATCTTCTGGGTTGAAAAAATAGCTGCTATACATTATATGCTTTGGTGACACATAGTATCCGTCTTTCTTATCCCAATTATAGTTTTTATTTGACAGATTTTCACCAGGAACAAATTCACAGTTGTACATGCAATCCCTAGTTCTATCTTTCTTATTTGAAACATTGATAGTTTCAAGAATCATATTAACGAACTCCTCATATTTCTTATTCAAGTTTGCCTCAATTGATAGGAATTCTGCTGCATCTGTAAGACCATTAACTCCGATTGTAAGATATTGCTTCTTCATGTTGATGAATCCAGCACTGTATACATCTAACATATTTGCATTAAGGAAGTCCTTAATAATCTCATTGAATGCTTTTTGATATTTATGAACTCTCTCAGTTATTTCAGTAATACCATTTGAGATGTATTCATATAATACCTTCTTATCTTTTACCTTATCAATATCAACTTGTGTTGCATCTTGGAGTAATGAACCCTCTACTTCTTTGAAATATAGTCTTGTTGCATTCTGAATGACACGATTAAGATTAATGGTCATAACTGACTTTGAACCAGTTGCAACAGATGCTGTACCCATTGAGAATTGGTGTGTTGTATGGTTGTGCTCATCATCTTCTCCATCCTTAAGAGAATTTCTAAGTCTACAGCAAGAACTCAAGGAGTCTGGTGAATCGCTCAAATAACAGAAGAATGAATGGCCTTCAGCCCACATTTCAGCAGTGAAATCTCCGTATTCCTTATCAACAATATCGTGGCCATCTGTAAGCATTGCCATCGTCTCAACTGGGAATGTTAATACATACTTGGTTCTTTCTTCGTTAAACCATTTCATAAACTTCTTCTGAAGCCATGACAATGTTTCCCATTTTGGCTCAGTCCCATCGGGAAATTTAAATCCATTGAATACACCTTCAAAATAATTCTTATCAAAATAACCTACGTTCCAGAAGACCGTTTGATAACCCCTATTACCAGCGGGCATATTCATTGAATGTACAACTTGTTGAAAACAATTTTCAATAACTTGTTCAAGTGTTCTTCCCTTTCTATTCAATTCTACTTGTTTATCAAGAATTGTTAGGTAATCATCACCGTAATCTTTTCTAATAAAATAGTCCATATACATAAGGAACTCTGGTGTTGCAACTGCTCCCATAAACTGTGATGAAACTGAATATACAAGATTGATGAATTCACCACAATATGACTTAAGGTCTGTTGGAGCTTTAGATTGTCCACCTAGGTTCTTTAATCCATCTACAAGGAATGGATACATCGTAATCGCAACACAATAGGGATAACCTGGTGTTCCACTCTCATCATGCTTATAAAGAACATGTGATTCAAGGTCTTTAATATATTGGTCAGCAAGCTTCTTTGAGAATAATGCTCTAATCTTATTGTGCATTATATAACGATTCTGCTGAATGTTCTTTCCTTTATGTAACTCTTGACCCAATGTTACAACATTTTTCTTCTCCACGTTGGCATTTGAATCGTATTTTGAACCTGTTGAAGCATTTGATGCATTGATGTAATCCCTAATAAAGTCGCTATCCTTCTTAAGCGTCTTGTCCTTGTCTTGTTTTTCCTCATACTTCTTGATGAATTCTCTTGCCACTTTCTTATTAACTGACATCAGAGCTTCTTCAACTTGTCTTCTAATCTCACTAGAGGAAATCTTGTCATAGATGAATAGGTTATCAATTAAAGATTCAATCAAGCCATCTGGACACGTCTCTTTCACTGCCGTATATGCCTCGCAGATTCCATGTTTAACCTTCGAAGGATTATACTCCTCAAAGGTACTGTCGCTTTTTCTTACTTCCATTAAGCAAAACTTTGTTTGTTTTTCATTATTTTACATTTTTAATTCTTAAAACAGTTAACCATTTTTTTAAATTTACACCCGATGTAAGAATAAATATAGAGTTACTTCGTAAAAAAATGACCAAAAAATTAAAAAATTGGCTATCATTTTTGTAACTTTCTGATAGCCAACCTTTAACAACTTTATCAATTTTTGTATTAAATTTTAATACAAATTTATAGACAAAAAATATAACTTTTGTTATTTAGAGCGTTCCATTTTCATGCTCATCATAATCTCTTTTTGTGTCTCTAACTCAGCTTCCTTCTTTTTCTTTTTCATCTCGAAAAGGCTATCCATTTCGTCCACATTATCGGTGCTAATACGGCAGGTTCCGTTATTAAAGTCAACGTTATTAAATACTTTACCGCTACATCCTGCACGATTCTTAAGTATTGCGATTGTTGCCTTGTTATTTGATATATCCTCAACAGTTCTAGCAATTGACATTATAACATGAGCAATCTGAGCTTTCTTGACTGAGCCGCCAATTTTATCCATCGTAACTAGTTCAAGATTGATTGAATCCTTTGTACCTTGTGACGGAATCCACATTGCAATATCTAGTTCTCCAACCATAGCTTCAAATACCCTCATCGTTTTACCTTCCTTGTTGAACTCGTTGCTATCTCTATTATCACTTTCATGTTCAAGACATTCAAAATAATCTACAATAACAAGGTCTGGCTTAAATCCACTATTTGTCAGTTTTACGATAAATCTCTTAATGTCTCTTGCTGTTTTCTCACCACTTGGGAACTTAACGATTCTAAGGTTCTTATCAAGAATGTCTTTATCTTCAAAGTTTTCAATTGCCTCTCTTACCAAATCAATATTCTCTGGCTTTGATAAGTCCTTTGACTCGATGCCAGTAATACGACCAAGATGTTTTCTCTGAATTTGTTTGATTCTATCTTCAAAGACAATTTGCAACACCTTATAACCTTGGTTATTATTTTGTTGGCATCTATAAGTGGCTGCATGTGAAGCCATTGCAGTTGTAAGACTCGTCTTCCCGAACGAAGTAGGTCCAATTATAACTCCTAATTCTCCCTTTCCAAGTCCGCCTTCAAGTGCCTCATCAATCTTGCCAATGCCAGTAGGTATTGGTATTCTATAATCATCTGAAAGCGTTTCCTTAATATGCTCAAATACGCTTTCTCCAAAGTCGTTATGCAGTCCTTGTGCCATTGCGTCATTGAGGAGTCCAACACAAGTGTCATATTTCTCAGTATCGCCATTGCCAGCAATGCGTAGGATTTCATTGGCTGTCTTGATTATGTTCTGTTGTCTAAAGAACTTCTCAGCCATATCCTTTATTCTATCCACACCATTAATCTGGGTATTACGAACTTCTTCAATTAAAGCGAGATATGTCTCTGTCTCTTTGTCAGAGTGAGATATAGCTCGCAATTCTATTTCCATAGAGTCGTAATCTGGAACTATGCCTTCCCTTTCGAAATAGTTCTTCATAACCCCAACGAAAGTCTTGAGATTTGGGTCAGTGAACATATTTTGGTCTAATATGCCGCTTAAATCCTCAAAGAATGCGTGATTTTCCATAAATTCATGGGTGAGTTTGTATTGAAACTTCTCACCCAAGAATCCTAAGTTTGTTTTATTTGGCTTTGCCATTTAAACCATTATGTTTTTCTTTCGTTATTTTCTTAGAAAAGGTTTTTGAAGTATTTCTTGGTCTTATTCATAACGGCACGCTCCCATTCCTTTTCTCTTTTCTTGTTTGCCAATTTAATGCTATAGCAATATTGCTTTTTATTGCCTTCTGCATCCTTGCCATAATCATCGATTACGGTATACTTGCTAAGATATTTGGCATTCTCCTTTGGGTCAAAGTAGCCCTTCTCCTTTATTTCATCCTTTGATGGGGAACAAATCTCACAAATCTTCTTTGTAATTTGCAACAGTACATCTGGCTTATCAATTATCATCCCCTTCAGCACTTCTTGTTCAAATGATAATCTTCCCTCATTTGCCTTAAAGAATGCTTCCTTCTCATAAGAATAGGTTTGACCATCCTTATTGGTAATCTTCACGTTCTTGTTGCTGAGGTCAACCTTATCACGGATGTACTTTGGATAGGCATAGCCATCCCAAATCTTGGTAATTACATCTTTCTTGTTATCAGATATTACAATCTTGAACGTACAAGCCCAAGGTTCAATAAGAGGAGAAGTGAACTCTTCATTATCCTCTGGGGCATTTGGATTAAAATAATACCAACTGTATACACGGCTCTTTGACTTCAAGTCATCATCTATAAGTCTTACGATTTCATCTAACTTATCCTTGAATTCCCAAGTGTTCATACTGTTCTCAATGAAATTGTAGATTCTGAAATTCCTCTTACAGATAATGTTGTCGTTAACATACACAGTAAATTCAAATCTCTCTTCTTTGTAATCTCTTTCTTTAGTTTCCATAAAATTAAATTGTTAAAAATTAAACATATATAAATTAAACATAATAATATTTGAATATTTCTTCTATCGGAATGTAGTCTTTATCCCCAAAAATCCTATATCTATTATACCTATTCTCTAAATCGTACTTATCGGGATGTTTCAAAGCATCATAAAGTTTATAAATAGGATTATTACTTTCTGTGGTATATACATGGAAATAATATTGTAGTATTCTAAATCTATTCCATAACCCTTCTCGTTTCAGTTTTAATGCAAATTTCCTAAACATGGGATTATCTCCAAGCTCTCTTCTCATATTGCAAAGATATATAAAAAATGTTAAAGTTCCAAATTTTTTTCTAAAAAAATGTTAAATGCCAAAATGTTCGCACATTTCATCAATGGTTATATATCTTGCTTCACCCCATGATGGCGTATCAAAATCCTTACCATGTCTATCCTTATATATCTTATCAAACATTGAATATCTTATATCTCCGTTTCCAAGGCATATGTATGTGTCTTCAGAATATCTCATGGCAATCTTCATATCATCCATTGATACGCTTTTAAACGCATCTGGAAAATAATACAACACACACTTAACCCTATTATAAGTCTTTAAATCCCTATTCCTTATTAATTCCTTAAGATAGTCCTTAAGCCAATTGCATTTATAATCCTCAATTTTTTTGTTTAAGTTCCTCATTGTACGCCCTCCATCTTTTATTCTCCATCATCTGTATTCTATCAAATGGTTCTAATATATTTCCGAACTTGGTTTCATCTAATATCTCGTTTATATTATTGTCTTTGATAATGTCATAAGCATTCTTAATACTTAACTCACTTGTATCAATTGGCGCATATAACTCATTGTTCATTGTATCAATTGCCTCATTTGTCAGTAATGGAGTGGACAAATCTATGATTTTTTGGTTTATCTCATAAAGCTTATCCCCTTGACAGCCATCTGTAACGCCATTAAGGATGTTTTCAAGCGATTTGAGGGGTTTTTTCTTGCTTGCCTTCCTCTCTTCAAGCAGCTCCTTTGAACGCCTCATAATGAAGCTTAAATCAATTTTCTCAGTCCTTATCTGAGGAAATAAATCAATTAATGTCTTATTGCCAACTCCCTTTACACCTTTTATATTATCAGAAACATCACCGCATATAACCTTTTCCAATACAATATTCTCAGGGATTATACCAATCTTTTCTACTGCGTTCTCCTTAGTGATGAAAGCCTTGTCTCTTGGATTATATATGATGACGGTATCGCTTATCAACTGTGTTAAATCCCTATCTGAAGATACAATAACAACTTTCTCATTATCCTTTTTGTTCTTCACATAGTAACTTATAATATCATCACCTTCAACGTTTTCAAATTCATACTGTCTTATGCACAGTTCTTGAAGTATATATTGCAATATCTCTTTCTGTCTTTTAAAGCTCTCATCATCTGTTTCAATTGGGGCATTTTCCCTAGATTTAGATATTACCATTTTCTGAAAGTCACGATACTTTTTCAAATAATCATTGAGTTTAGGGTCATGCTGCTCATAGTTCTTGTCTCTATTAGCCTTATAATCTTTATAATACTCCCATCTAAGAACTCCACTTCCTTCGCCATCAAAAACAATCACACAATAGTTAAAGTCCTTTTTCTTCAATATTTCTCCTATGAGTCTCAATGCGGTGACAATCATCCCATATTGTTTCCCTTCATTATTCATTTCCTTATTTACGAAAGCAATCTTCATGAGATTATTGCCATCAATCAAAAGAGTGTAAAAATACTTAGTTGTATCAATTCCATTGGCTTCTGCCACTCGTTTTCTAATTGGCTGTATCATATCTTACCACTCTAACTTCTAAGTTCTTATTATTCATTAAATCAATCATATGATTTGTTCCATGTGATTCTCCATCCCAAAACGCAATAAGGGCATCAGCAACCTCTGCCATTTGCTCATTGCGTCTAAAGCCAGCTTGCTTGCCTAACTTTTTCCATTGTGCTAGATATACCTCCAATGCAAATCCTTCATCTTTAGCATATCGTTCGCCCAATAAATCAGCACCACGTGCTCCACCACTTACAATGATAATATTATGGGTTAGTCTCTTTTCCCTCAAGAACTTGTTACACTCTTCCCTTAATAGCTTATAATTACTAAACCCTCGTGAGCCAGCTATAATTACTTTAAAATTATCCATTTATTTCTTAAAATTTATGCAAAGATATACAAAAAAATGTTAAAAACCAAATTTTATAGGTATTTATTTGTATAAATTATGTATAAAAATGAATGTTAAAATTACTGAGGAACAATATCTTAAAATAATAAATGAAAGTATTAATTCTTCCATACAGTTATATGAAGCAGACAAACGTGTGGAAGATGATTTCACCACTAAATTTAGAGATAGTATCACTAATAGAATAAATGATAAACTAAATACTGACACATCATTAAGAAAAAGTGCAGATGAATTAGGCATCAATATTAACTATAACTCACAAGATAAAATGAATATGGTTAACCAAATGTTTGATGCAAATGGCACAATATCATCACAAATCAATGATGAGGTTAAAAAAGTTGTTGCGATATTAAAAAACTGTACAAATGAAAGAGGCTCTATTGACTTTGCTAGAATCAGAAACAACGCCAATAGGGGTGTATATGGTATGAATTATGCTAAAATACTAAGAATAAAGGATTTCATTGATGCAAATGATTTAAGATACTTATATGACCCTAGCGTTGAACCAAAAGACCTTGCAAAATTTGGTATCGAACAAGGTTCTAGAGATGCGTCCACTTTTGACATGAATGATATTAATGATAAACAATTCAATACATGGTATAATTCTAGAAAAGATAGTATTCCTCAAGCTCTTGCACCATTGCAAATGAAATACCAAATGCTAGATAAATACATGCAAAGCGCATATGGTATTAAGTTCGAAGCGCCTAAATTTCCACTTGGAAACGCAAAAGTAGTTGATGCATTAATGATTAACTTCACATCAGCTTATAGATGCCCAGCTTGGAATGAGTGCCTTGTTAAGCATGCTTGCTATGCTAGAGCTGGAGAAACACGTCATTATGATTTATCTAAACCATCAAATGACAAAAAGAATCTTATGTGGTTGGCTTGCGAAAATGACCCAAAGCTGATGAAGATGGTCTATAATCTCTTAAAAGCATACATTGTTGATTGGAAAAAAGTTGGGCTTGAATTAAAAAAGACTCCAAAATTGCTATCATTCTTAAAAGGAAATGGTAAGCTTAATAAACTATCAGAAATGTATTTAAAAGATATACCAACTCCAGTTATAGAAATTATAAAGCAATTTAAGAGAGTGTCTTATATAAGGCTCAATGAAAATGGTGACTTCATTAATCAATCACTCCTTGAACAATTCGATAAACTTGCCGAAGACTTCAAAATAATTGACGTTAGAACTGCTGCATATTCTTGCAGAAACCTTAACTTTAAAGGTATTAAGAATATCATCATAAACGCTTCAAGAATGAATATGGAAGGACCAACAATTGAAAGATATTTCTATGCAATTCCAGTTAAGATGTATGAGGCATTTGAGGATACATATACCTCTAGGTCAATGTCAAACTCATTTGACTCTATAGGTAAAAATCCTCTTCCATTATATTCAATTGATGAACATGGAAATAAAGTTCCAAATGGCTCTTTCTATTATAAATGCCCTTGTAGCAGAGAAGACTTTACTCTAACTAACGGAAATAAGATAAAGGAAAATACCTCTGTAAACTGTTACCAATGCCATCTTTGCTATGAGGAAAATGGAGAGGAAATTAAACAAAGACTCAAAAATGGCGGCAAGTTCTATGTATTCGTTAAGGCACATGGCTCTTTTGCAAATCTATTGGATGAAAAAAGAGAAATGGAAATAATACGAAAGGTTGGGGTTCCAGAAAATTATGAACTTGGATTAAGAGATGATGGTAAAGCGTATAATAGCCAAGAGCCAACCGTTGAAAGTAGGTCATTAATAACTGAAAGTTCTATGGCTGATGAAGCGTATAATGAAATTGCCAATAATGCAATATATAGCATGACACAACACTTTGGAAACTTCAGAAATGGAATGGTTGAGTCAAATGAAAACTTTTTCAGTATAAGCGCAGATAAAATACTAAATGAAAATAAGGCTAAGAAATGAACTCTTAGCCTTTATTTATGACAATTGGGCATTTATAATCCCTCCATAAATCATATACCATCTTTCTAACTAATCCACTATTATCATTAACTCCATAATGAGAAAAATATTCAGTAATATAATCCTTAATTGTATTCTTAGTATTTGTTTTAACCTCCTCTGGCATGCTTTTCCAAATTTCTTTGGCAAACGACATCTTATCCATAATCTTAAGCGTGTTCTTCATTGAAGATAATCTGCACTTATTGTTGTTCAAGTCTCGTTTATAAGCATCTATAAGCCTTTCTGTGTTAAACTCATAATTCTGCTTATGGTTCTGATGCGTTATATGCCATCCGCAACAAGCTGGACAATAATATGCTCTCAATTCACCACCTTTGACATCTATTTCATCTCCATTCCACTTAATGAAGTTATTTGCCTTGCTCTCAGACTCGAAAAGCATCTTTGGCTTTCCACAATCTGGGCACATTACTCTATTATTCTTTGGCTTCATTTCTCTTCTCTTAATGTATACCTAAACTTGAACTGACCAAAATATCAATTCAAGTTTTAACATTTTTTATCTAACAAACAAACCCAAAGGCTTGTTCTTCAACACCTTTATCAACTGTTCATTCATAGTTGCTTGCTTTTCCATCAAGTTCCAAGGAGTCATTCTATCAAGTCTCTCCTTCAACTCATTCAGTACAGTCTCCTTCTCAGCCTTACCTTGTTCAAGGAGCATGTTGTAGTCCATTTGCGCCTCCGCTTCTGGAATCTTAATAGCTCCACTGAAAGTACCCCTTATAATGCCCAATAGAATCTTAGCCTCAGCAACTAATAAACGTCTTATAATCTGCTGCGCTGGATTATTCATCAACTCATATTTCATCTTATCCAATGGTACTTGGTCTGGTGTAATTATCACATCATCCCTATTCTCCAACATACAAGCATCAGCATCTTCAGCACCACCACTTACATCATAATATGTGTACCAACAGATACAATTTGCATATCTGTTCCAACCCCATGTATCATCAGCAGCAATTCCACCAACCATATTTGGAGAACCAGGAACTGACATAAGGTGAACCAAGTGAGTTCCATCTGGACCAGCTGTAACCTTATAAGCCAAATCGCCACGAAGTAAAGAGTTCTTGAATTTCAAATCAACTGACATCAATGCAGTATCATAAGCAGAACCAACATAGAAACCAGTGATACCCATACCATTTCCCATGTTACCATATTGACCAAAACCACCACCAATACCTGTATCTAGAGTACCTAGATTACCATAAAGTGCTGCCTTGGTTGTTGAAGGTGTGATGTACATGACCTTGTTAATCTCACGCCCAGCTGGAATAACGTACACTTGTTTCCCCTTTTCAATTCTAAAGAAGTCCTTCTTAAGCTCATAATTGCCCCTTTGCTGTAGACCTACCTCACGAGAGAACCAATAGGAATAATCCCTACTCCAATCCATTGTTCTAACTGTCATGGCATAGGCTAATTCATTTGCGTTTTGAAACTGTATTGTACCCTTGCTTTGAACATTCAACCATTGTGTTTCAAGAACCCAATTCTGCACTTTTTCAGCATAGTCACCAATTGCAACCTCCAAAAGGTCACAAAGCTGTTCATCCTCTAATTGGACCTTTCTCGTTGGTGCGCCAAGTAAATGGCGTGTTAACTGGAAAAGTTTTTTTACATCTTCACTAAGTATCATATATTTAATATATTATTACCTTATTTTATTACTATAAATATTATAGATATACAAAAAAACAGTTAGTTTATGGGACTAACTGTTTAAGTTCTTCATCTATTTCTTTGAGTATTTCTCTTCCTCTTTTTTCACCAAAATAACATAGAACCATTCTCTCTGATTCTTCTTCCTCCAACTCAGCAATACTTTTTGCCATTTTTCCTTTCCTCTAGTTTCTCCTTAACGAGCTTTCTTTGTAATTGTTCTGCGATATAATCCCCATGACAAGGCTTTGGCTTGCAAAAGCATTGGAGATATATATCCTCTCCATTCTTGTAATGCTCATAGATTTCGTCAAATGCCTTGGTGAAATCCTCATCCACACCATACATCTTGTCAAAGTATCTCTTATAAGCTTCTATTGCTTCTTCCCTTGTCTTAAATGAGAATGTCGCAAGACTTGTCTTAACCCCATTATGCGTAAACGGATTACCTAACACACTTGGTCTAGCAATATAGAAATTATTTGGTTCTGATGTATGGTCTTCATCATGACTATTATAAACGTATATCATTTCAATCTAAATTCATAGTGTTCACCCTTCTTAAAGGGACTGTTAAACTTTTTATCACTCTCTATTTTCTCATTCAGAAATTGATTCCATTTACTGCGATAATAATTCACATACATTCCGCATTGGTAAGGCTTGAACATAACACGAACTTTACTAGTTAAACCAGTGTCATTTCCATCCCAATCAACAATCTTGACCGTATATTCCTTACCTTCATGGCGTTTGTTGAAATCATTCTTAATGGTACGCCATCTTGGATTCATGCTTCTGTTATACTTAAGATTAGGCGCAAGAATAAACAACCTAGTCATATAGTTGTTAAGACACCTATTATTCCTAGTTAAATAATCTTCAACAAAGGTTGGGGTGTATAACGGTCTTTTCCTAAAATACTTGTTACCATTATCCTTCAATATTGTATACTTGAAGAACCTCATTTCATTAATGGTACAGCAGTCTTTGAAGAAAAGAAACAATAATTGTGTTGCTGTCATAAAATCATACCATCTACACACTTCAGAAGCTCATTAATCTCCTTTGGTGTCTTCTTTGAAAGTTTATTGAAAATCCTAATCACTCTATCTCTGTCAATCTCATTGCTCTTAAATGCTTCTGCTGCATTTAAGATTGCTTCCACTTGTTCACTAGGCATATTCAACATTGATGCCATAGTCTTCTTTAAAAACATGTTTGCCATAATATATCTCTACTTTTTGCAAAGATATATAAAAAAATGTTAATTTCCAAATTATTCAAGACCTAATTTCTGTAAGGCGTGGAATAAATCAATCATTTCTTCCCTTGAAAGCTTTGTTTCATCAATATAATGTCCATACATATCGTTTATTGACAATGTGAACTCTAACTTGTAATCATCGCAAGTTAATTCTATCTTATTGTTGTTTAATATTTCCATAATTTATTTGATTTTAGAATAAATATATCAATGTTTTCAAAAAGAAAATGCAGCCACTCTCACGAGCAACTGCATCCTTTAATGAAAATAAGTGGTGTCAATTTCACCACACTCCTAAACATTTTTGCGTTAATCCCAAAACCAAAGTTCCCTCATGTTCATCTTCTGATGGCTTAACTTTTCGCCATCATAGTTCTTGAACCATTTCTTGTTTCTGAAAAACCACTTGAATTTCTTATGGTCTCTTCCCATAACATGAGGGGTATTTAACCTCCAAGCGCATCTAGCATAATCTGGTCTCTTTGTCTTCTTCCTCATCTTATGCCAAAACCTCTTTGGAGTATTAAACTTCTTACCCTTAGACATAAATTATAAATGTTTGTTGGATTAACCAGATTCGAACTGATACAAAGAGACCCAAATTCTCTTGTGCTACCATTACACCATAATCCAATCATTTATTTGTAGCTCTAGAGGGACTCGAACCCACACGCCCTTACGAGCACTGATTTTTGAGACCAGCCTGTATACCATTCCAGCACAGAGCCATGCATGTGGGTATTTGGGCGAAACCATAATACCCACTTATCTCGTTTTCCTTCTAGTTGTATAAACGTGAATTAAAAACCACCAATTAAATTATAAAACGAAATATGTACCCTCGGTGGGACTCGGACCCACACTCCGAAGAACTGACCCCTTAAATCAGCATGTCTACCAATTCCATCACAAGGGCATAAAAATTGCATTACAAATTAAGTTTCCCCAACTCGTAATGCAAAGATATGAAAAAAAATCGAGATAACCAAATTTTTTAAAGAAAATTAACGAATAACTCGTTTCTCTATTCTTCTTCCCCCATTGGTATTACCATTATTAAGGGGATTACTTGGTCTCTGAGGTGCGGCAGTTACTTGTGCTGCACCATTCTGTTTGTTCTTACAACCACATGCCATAATATTGTATTATATTTTAATAACGTTATTTTCTTAATACTCAGTATAGAAATAATCTTCCTCGCTTGGAATATCTAGAATATTATAGTCAATTTCTATTGTATTTTCCAAAGCTTGTCTAACAATTCCATTGTCTCTAATTGGTGTGCAATGTCCTTCATCATCACAAATTTCAATGCTTCCAATTTCAACTATTGGATTATCGATAATCTCATCTGGGTCATCTGGCACGTCACGGCTGCTACTCCTCATACCTCTTTGCATATATGGGTCTCCTTCCACAGTATATGTTATATATGCGTAGTTGCCATCTTGCAATCGAAACTCTCCATCATTTTCTCCAAGTTTAGCTCCTACGCTTCTTTTTTGGACAATTGATTGAGCAATTGACTGCAAGAGAAATCTCTCGTCTTGCTCACGCAATATCCTCTGAACACTGCGTTGGACGAGATTGTGCAATTCTGACTCAGTTAATCTAATTATCTTTTTCATTGTTAGGTTTTTAGTTTATTTCTAATATAAATATAACAAACTACAGAAAATTATTCAATACTTATAAAATTATTTTTGATTTATTTCTTGTAAAGCTTGTTCAACTAGTTCGTATTCATAACACCAACGCTTATAATTGGTAATCCGCTTAATCCAGCCATATCTATTATAAAACTTGCCATTCTCTGGATGATACCAAGAATGCACAATTTTATTACTAGTGGTTAAGACTAAAATTCTACCACGCTTATAGTCTGGCTTTTCATCTCTCAGTGTCTTCCAAATCATAATCCAAGATAATCTAATATAGGATAACAATTTTTCCTTATTTCTTCTCTTTCATAGTCTGTATACTTATCAGTTTGCGTGAGAAGATAATCAACCTCTTCCCTTGCGTTTCTAGGACAAGCATACTTGGTATAATGACCGCATTCCCAATCAATGACTGCTGCAAGCCAATCAACCTTATTAAGTCCATAATGGCGTCCAGAAAAGATGTGATGTTTATTATGAAACTTGTGCCATTTCTGAACACGTTTATAATCTCCCCATATAAGCTTTAACCAAGGCTTCTCGATGTCATGTAATAACCATTTAAGTTTCCATACACCTAATTTCCAAGATGTGTAATTATAAGCTAGCCAATGCCACCACCAGTACGAAAATGTACTCTTTTGTTCTACTGTGAATTTCTTAAACTTTATATCCATAAAAAAGGAAAATATTTATGCAAAAACAATTTTAACTTACTAGGTTTTTTAAAATATACATCAAAGGCATTCTTCCATACTCTTACCCCAAGATATGTGTCAAACACTATATAGAAATCACCATTATCCTTATATCTATAGAAACCTTTTTCTATTATACTTGTAAAACTCACTCCACCTTCAAAACAAGGATATTGAAATGGAGAATAACAATAACATAAAGGTAAACTTCCTTGTATTGCTTTATATCCCTCATATAAAGCTTGATGACCTAATTCAATTTTCATAACTTATTTGCGTATTCCAACACTTTATTCTTAATCACCAATATATCGTTTGTATTATATAATGGAACTCCATAACTTTCGCATACAACTCTCACATTATCATAACGATAGAAGTTTTCATTGCAGAAGACAATCATCTTATTTTGTCTTGCGAATAAACCTAATTCCAATAATGATATTGGTGACTTTGAATTGGGTAATATGTTCATAACAATGAGGTCAGCCCTTTCAAGATGATATAATTCCCACTTAATTTGTTTATCCATTTCATCTTTAGACACATTTACATTCCATTCATCTCGCCTTGGATTATAAATCATAATTGGGTGAATCGTATCACAAGAATTCAGTTCACCTATTAATGCCT
>Ga0247609_10002279_pt1 | contig 20649 bp, 24 predicted proteins | sample 172DNAGHGlowgp2_FD_193487 | JGI IMG/M metagenome (GOLD analysis project Ga0247609, IMG submission 193487) | Sheep rumen microbial communities from Palmerston North, Manawatu-Wanganui, New Zealand - 1728 DNA GHGlow gp2 | ecosystem: Host-associated > Mammals > Digestive system > Stomach > Rumen ...
TATTTTTTCAAACTTAAAACCTTTTAAAAATATCGCTTGACATTAGTAAAAAAAGGTATTAAAATTAAATCATCAAAAGCATTAATTTTTACAATTTAATATAAAATAAAAAAATCGACTTGGAAGGGGGTTAAGACACCATTTATCTTGAAAAGTCGATTTTTAAATTTCCCGTGGTTATGGGCTCTATCAAAAATTTTGGTGTCTTAGGGGGGCTATTTAGTGTCGCCCCCGGCCTACGGCCTAAATTGGGCAACACAACATAAAAAATAAAGCCCTAAAATGGGCTTAAGACATATATAAATTTTAATAAAAATAGTGGCTGCATAACCAGCCACTAAAATAATTATAAAACCTCTTCCCAATTCCAGAGATTATTGGAGTCTTGCCTTACACCTGACACTGTAAAATCCCATACTGATCCATAATCAGATAAGCTTAAATAATGCAATGTTTTATACTGTACTCTTTCAACCTTAAACAAGATAGATTTATCAGCTCTTATATGTACTTCTCTTATATATCCTTTATAAAGCTGTCCGTCATTTCTCCAAAAAACTATACGATTTAATACTGTACTAAACGCATCAATTTCCTTATTAAACTTCATATTCATAACAAAAAAACCTTCTATTCCGACGTCGGAATAGACTTTTTTCCTTTCATTTTTTCTCAGTTCCGACGTCGGAACTGGCATTTTTTACTAGTTTTTGTTCATTCCGACGTCGGAATAACACTTTTTTTATCCTGTTCCGACGTCGGAACAGAAATATTTTTAAAATGGAAGCCCTGGATTGTCATCAATATAAGAATTCTTAAGATGCTTTATTGCTGCTTCTAGCTTTAACTTATATTTAAATAAATCACTTACTTTTAATAATTTAGAATTAGGATCTCTTTGAAGCCTATAATTATTTATTAAGGCGATATCCTTCATTTCAATCTTTTCTTCCTCTAATATATCTAGCTGCTTTTCAAGCTCATGTATTAATCTTGCTATTCCAAGACCAAATACTTGATGGTCATCATTATAACAATCAGACATATCAAGTAATACATGCATCCTAGATAACGAATAATCTCTCCATGCTTTCTTCTTATCAATTGAAGAAAAATAATTATAAGATAACTTTAAAGGAACTCCCTTTGTATATTTTGTGAACTCTAACCATTTTTTATTAATTGGCCATCTATCTTTATGTGTATCTTTTGTTCTATCACGTATCTGCAACAATTCAACTAGATTCTCATAATAGAAATCTCCAAGCTCTGCATATCCTACCTCTAAGAACTTATCTAAAGCCATATTAGCTTTTTGTCCTAGAAATCTTATTTCCCAACGTACCCAATCATCTCCCATGTAATTCTCTCCTCTAAACTTTCGTTCAAGCTTCTTATCATATATACACATCATTTGTGTACTATTTCTTGAACCAAAAGTTATTGAATATCCATCCTCTAAGGATCCTTGCGGTACATATGGGAGATTTCTTCCTACTGGAGTTCTAAACTTAGTTGTATAATCTCCAGCTTCTATTTTATTCTTTATCCAATCAATAGATAAAAATCCTATCTTATCATCTAATGCCAAATCCAATCTGTTACATTTTCCATCACATGTAACATATAGAAAATGAAAAAAATCTATATAATCTATAATACCTCTCAATTCAATCTCTCTTAATCCTTGACCAGTCACTTCAAACTGCATTGAATCTACCATTATTTCCTCTGCTCCATCAATATCTTTAATAACATACTTCATTTTAGTATATTGTCCTCCATATCTAAAAGATATATGTTCTCCAAGCTTATAACTCTTTTTATAATTATTTTTAGGATATGGATCTACAATAAGTTCATCAATCTCATATCCTAAATAATCGCAGAATATAGGGAACAGTTTTTCAAATACATGTTCACTATCTGTATCACCTTCATAATACATTGGTAATGTGAAGGATAACCAGTCAAAATGCAATGATACTTTTTCTTCAACTACACTTAAATCATCTATCATAATGCATCTATATTATCCTCCCTTTCTTCACTTTCTTCTTCCGTCTCATCCTTCATCTGAGCTACTACTATCTTTGCATAAAATTGCTGTTTAACCTTTTCTAAATACTCAGCTGCTCCTGGATCTACTGAACTCCAATATGAAAGATTTTTTAAACCTTTACAATTGACATCCAAGACGTCTCTTAAATCTTTATAAAATCTATTAAATTGACATGACTCATATACACTAATTCCATTATGATACATATTCATAATTGGAATATAATACTTGAACGATCTCTTCTCAGATGATTCATCATCGTATGTAACGTCAGTCCATATTTTAAAATATCCAAAATGCTCAAAATACATTAATACTTTAAGTTCAATAAATCCTATATATTTTAATATTAAATAGAAAAGGGACACATCATTTCTTTTATATTCAAATTGTCTATGCCTTAATGCCCATTTCTTTGCAGTTCTTACTTCCTTACCTCTATAAAGCTTAATCATAAATGTATTAATGCCATATAGCCATTCTATAGGCTTTCTTATAACCTTTATTAAAAAGGCATAAGAATATCTAGCTCTTTTGTTCTTCGCAAAAAATCCTGCAACTGCTCTTATTCTTCTAACCCCTTGCGTCTTATCTTGCCAATCCAAAAAGCATTTACCATGTCTTCTTACCAAATGTGAAAATATAGCAAAGAATGCAGGAGATCCATCTTCAGTTGTTCTCTTCTTTATATCAGTATCATTTGATGAATATTCCTTATCAAACTCAGTAATACACAAGTTCTCATATTCCTCATGAAACATTGTATGCTGCTTCTTATAAAATCTAATAGAATCAAAATCTAGGTGATGTGTCATTCCATATTCCTTTATTTCTCCTGTATCAGGATCTAAATACTTAGTAATATTATATGGATCAATAACTCCTATAGAAGAAGCATTAAATGAACCTCTATAATACAGTTTAAAGAAATAATCGTAGATTGTATCTACTGGTATATATCGATACATATAATACATATTAACTAAGAAATCATCTGAACATTCCTTAATTAATTCCTTAACCTTATCTTTCGTCATATAATCATCATACCTAATATCAGCCATCATTTTTATTACTGACATATTAAAATTAGGATATGATAACTCAAAATTAAATACTTCTTCCTCTAACTCATCAATAAAATTTTCTGTATTAGCTAGCATAGCTTGAACAATCGAATTAGATTTATGTGATCCTGGTGCTCCATTCCATATATTCACTGTTGCTGTCTCACATTTAATAAACATCTTGAATCTCTCATGCATCTTCAATAATTTAGATAAGGCTGTAGCCTTTATAAATAAAAATATTAAATATAAGAATACACACCAAGATATAAACGGATGATTCTCAAATGACTTTGCAATAAACAATATAATCCATTTAAATATATTAAATATTAGCTTATAGCTTTCTAAATGAATTGTATATGTAATATATGATATTAGCGTTAATCCTAATTCAACTAAGAATGTTGGTACTACACCTATACAGCATAAAAATAGGAACAACACAAGCTTACAATATCCATTATTAAGCTTATAAGTCTTTAATAAAAAAGACTTTAATTTAACAATTTGTTTATAAATATACTGATTAAAACCTATTAGCTTACTAGCTAAATATGATGTTTTATATCTTTCATCTTCAGATATCGAAATCCATAGCATTATAAATACAATTATAACTACTATATTAGTCAATATATAAAGAAATATATGTGAATTATATATGAAATCAAATACCCATATAGGTATTGATATCAACCAACTTAAGAAGGCTTTCTTAGACTTAAAATGTCCTATAAATCCTATTACCTTCTTCTTTATAAATGACCATATAAAATCATACTTATCTAACTCTACATCACTAAGATCAAATGTTGATGCATGTGATACCTTATTAATACAAAACAGTTTATTAATAAGCTTCATCCATATATCTAGACCAAAATAAAAGCCTAAAACACATGTAATTATAATAATTACAATCTTTACTCTCTTTGTTAATCTCACTCTCTGTCCTCTCTTTCCTTCCAGACGTCAGAATGAACTATTATCCTCCTTTTTTCCAGTTCCGACGTCGGAACTAAACAATTTTTATATTTTTTAATCTATTCCGACGTCGGAATAGATTTTATTTGACATTTTTTATTCTTTTTGATACAATACTATCGAACCAAGCTTCGTTCTTGGATGCTCTTCGAGAGCTATTGGTGGCTGAAATGCCACTTTTTTATTTTTTAAAAGCAAACAATTCTTTTTTACTAACATATTTGTTAGTCTTCTCTAAAACAGTTTTTTTAACTACAATATCTTGATTATTAATTGCACTCCATTTATTAAAATTAGTATTATTCATAGATATTGGAGCCAACATACCATATTTTATTTTATGAATCTTATCAGTTTTATATCCAAATTTATTTTCTAAAGATGTTATAGTTCTTACTACTGCCTTATCTCCTTGTTCTTTACGTACAATAACATAATGACCTTTTTTATCAGAACTATTCTTTATCTTTAACTCTTTATCTGAACAATAAAAGACTCTTCCTTTATATTTCATATGATCACTTTCTTTCTATTCCGACGTCGGAATGGATTTTTTATTTGTTCCGACGTCGGAACAACTAGAATATTTTCTTTATTCTTTGTACTAGCTCTTTACCATCACCAAAGCCTGGTATTATTACCTTATTTAATAACCAGACTGTTATTGCAGCTACTACTACAAATATTATAATTAATACTATTGTTCTTATCATTCTTTGTGTCTTAGCTGTCATAGACTACCTCCTACGTACATACGCTAGTACAAACTTTGTAATAAATATAAATAATAGTAATGCAGCTGCACATGCTAGCACTGCTGAACCAAGTAATGACCATATACTTCTTAATACTGATTCTACTTTTGCCACTACTGCTATTGCATCTGATGGTGTTTCTTTATTATCTATTACCTTTACATATTTTTGTTCACCATTCTCCATATAACCTATTCTTAATAGTTGAACATCATCATATGTATCAAAATTCCACATTATTCCTCCGGTTAATAGTCTTTTCCAAAAACCACCTGACTTTTTTGTCTGATATTCTGTACTTTTTGCAAAACAAATTGAATAATCATAATCTGTAAATACAGTTTTATCAAAATCAGCATCTTCAAACTCATCAACTCTTTGTTCTGAAGTTGCGAAATAATTAAATGAATACTTCAAACTTCCCCAACTATATTTATACTCACCTGGAGTAATTTCTCGTATCTCAGATGATGACGATGTAATTCCATAATCAGCCCATGAAGATATTGTATTTACTTTTTCAGTAATAGTATCTATATTATTATAATATCCCATGTTTCCTTCATATCCACCGTACGAAGCAGTCACATAATACTTATATCCATATGTATTCTTTTTATAAGAAATACGAGCATAATTTAAATCTGGATATTCTTTATCTAATGTAAAGTTTATGAACCATAATACACAGAACTTATCATCACCTTTAATTAAATCAGCATAAAACCCATTCCAAATATTACTAAACAAATTAGAATAATTCGCCATATAAACTACAGGCTGTACTAGCTTTGATTGCATTACTGCTACTGTATCAAATGTAGTATCAATTGTTGTAGTTGTTGTCTTTAATTCCGTTCCTTCTATTGTTTCATACGATGTCTTAAATGTAAAATCTACATCATATGAATATATTGATTTAGAATCATGCATTGCATCTCCTATTTCATCATAATTACCATAGATAAAATCTATGTATGATGATGTACATACATATTTTCTATATACAGATTTAGAATAATAATCCTCGCATTCACAAAAAACCTTATACCAATTATTATTTAGGGTTTTAGTTGTAGAAGCTAATGGATTTCCTTCTAATTCTATTTTCTCATCAACTACAGTATCATCATCCAAATACAAATCAAATGATGCTTCAAACATATAATCACTTGGTGAATCATACCCAACTGCTTCATATGTAGCATTTGAATATGGATTATAGAAATATAACCATACTCCACTACCATCTTCGTATGAATTATAATCTTCAGCCATAGCTACTAAATGCCATGCATTTTGATCAGTATCATCTGTTTGAAAATATGTATTCATATTTAATCCTAAGGATGCTATATCAGCTGATATCTCACTATTCTTATTTATTCCAATATAGTCTTCTTCTGCATTTACACTAGAGTTTATTAAAACTAAAGAAGATAATATTCCTATAGACAATATTGAAGTTTTAATAACTCTTCTCATTCTAATACACCCCTTCAGAATATGTAAATACTACATTATTTAATGAATACATATCTGCATCCTTATCTCGACCTACAAGCTGACATGATGCAACTATTCCTACATAAAAATATACTGTTTCACTTTCAAAATCAGGATCAAATACAAAATCTACATCATAAGTATCAAAATCTACATTATAAGAATAATCATTAGATGAATAAAAACCAATATACCTATTAATATTTGCTATATACATTGAATCTAGTAAAAACGGATTATAATTCCTACAATCAATTAAATTACTACTATATCCAAAATAGAAATCAAAATCATTAAAATTCTCACTTATAAATTCAATATTTTCATCTAAACAATCATCTTGGTTCTGTAGCAATACACTTTTAATAGTTACTGTATCACTTCCATATGAACGAATAAAAAGAACTCCACTGTTTTGTATTTCAAATGTTTGTCTTTCACTTGAGGCAGCAAAATGAACCTCTTCTTCTGAATCAACTTGTAAACTTAAAGCTGTATCAGCTATAAATGAAAATGTTCCATCATAAGGTATTTCATATGAGACATATTCACCAACAAATGATAAACTATACTTATCACTTTGAATTGGTTCCATTACATCAGAACTCCTTATCGCTGTCATATCAATAAAACTACCACAGTCAAAATTATTATAATCATCTAAATTATATTCCCAACGACTTAAATCAAGGCTTGCCTTAACTTCAGCTCCTATAAATGTGCTTGTTGGTATAGCATCACTTACTGCAGTTGCACAACAAGTAACATTTCTTCCAGGATGACCACCACTAGAATCATAAAAACCTGCTCGCTTAAAATTTAAAGATACTGATCCCGCCTTTTCAGTTCTCTTAATATAAGTTGTCTCTTCTAATTGTGTATTACTAGTACTATTTGTTGTTGTATTAACGTTATACTTATTATAAATAAATAAGAATCCTGCAGATACTGCCAATAGCATTAATAATATAACAACCAAGTCTTTTAATTTTCTCATTTATATCACTCTCTTTCTTTAAAATTATTAAGTTCACTCACTCTTCTAAATAATTCCTTCTTACCACCTAACGGAAGAATCTTATTATATTTCTTCTGGATTTCTCCAGCTTTAATATGATAATCTTCCTTTGTTTGATGAAGTCTTCTATTATATTCAATATTTTCAATTGTTCCCTCTAAGTATCTTAACTTCTCCTTAGGAGTTCCAATTGATTTTAAATAATCTAACTTTCTTGATACTGCATTCTTATCAGCTCTTTTTTCTATTGCCTTTGTTCTATGCTTTAAAGCTAGACTAGCATGTGCCATATTTGATAATTTAAGTTTTCTTTTAGTATCCATTGTTTTCCTCCTATTTGACTTTTATTTATTGTTTTATCCATACTTCTTTAATCACTTACCTTATCCATAAGCTTATTTATATGATTAAATATTGCATTGGAATCATCATAATTGATGCCTAATTCATCTAAATAATCTTTAAAATAATAAGTTCTCATATTATTCAATGCTTTTAATTGAATCAGACTATTTTTATTAATATGTTGAACTAAGCAAGGCCTATAATCTACATGAACTATACCTAATCTTTTTAAAGCTATATCTTCTATAGTGTCATATTGCTTCATAGTAGGAAATGTTATTCTTACTCTTCCCATCTCTTCTGCAACAACCCTTGCTATACCTTTTGGATAATAGGTACATTGATTACAGCCAAATTGATTATTTATATTTGTCGTGAAGTATATTGTAGGCCTTGTAAAGAAATTGATTATATAATTTGGATATTCCTTAATTACTTTTTCAATTTCTTTTTTAAAACCCCTACATAATATAAGATCATCTTCTAATAAAACACTATCAACATCACTTATAACCTTCAATTGTTCTATAAATGATTCAATTGGCTTATGACTTAAATCAATTAATTTTGTGTAATCAATTTGTTCATATGATTTATCAATTATTCTTTCGTTTGTAGTTCTTAAATAATACTTGATCATTATAAATGCACAACAGGCACTTCAAGGTCAAAATGTCCTACAACTGTTATGAACTCAGCATAATCTGATAAAGAAAAATCATAAATATGTTCACCATTTATTACTAAATCTCCATAAAGAACAGAATCACTATCAATTTCTGGTGTAAATAATACATATCCTAATCCATCACATACATCATCTAATGTCTCAGTTCCATCACAAGAATTAAGATATTCAAGTTGTCTTGTACTCTCTTCTTCAGTTACACGACTAATATCATCAAAACAAAAACGAATAGAATCTGATATTTCCACATAATACTCTAACGGATATGTTCCTGAACTTAATTTATATTTTGTTAAATTAATACCTTTCTTTTTTAATAAAGCTTTCATCTTTACTAAATCAATACGAACAATATCATCTTTTTTAACACTTACTACTGTCATTTCTTCATCGTCAGTTGTTTTATCATTACCTTTTAAGGCATCAAATACTGAATCAATTCTATTTGCAAATGAATTGTTACATGCATATAAAACTCCTGAACTTAGTGCGGATAAAGCTGCAATTGCTCCTATTCCTACTAATATACTTTTTACTTTCTTATTCATTGTCTTCCTCCTGTTTGACTTTTATTTATTGTTTTGTTATAACATTTTCCTCTATTCCGACGTCGGAATTAATTTTTACAACATCACTTGTTATGCTTTCTTGTTCACCAGGATAGCTTTTATTTTTTTCTATTGAGCTTAATTTATAAGCTGCTATACCTGCTAGTATTGGTACGCTGACAGATACTACTATTTTCTTTAAATTAAATCGCATTAATCATCGTACCTCCTTCCGAATGTAAAAAATGCAACTAATCCCCAGAATATTGTTTTTATTATGGCTCCTATTGCACTTCCTACCATAAGAAGTCCCTTCCCAACAAGGGAAATTACAAACCATAACGCTTTAACAATCCATACGATTAGTTGCATATTTTTCACCTTCCAATAATAGATGTGCTTACTACATATCTAAATCTACCATCTCATATACTGCTGATGCTTGTGTAGATTGTGTCTCTGTAGTCTCTGATGTCTTATCAGTTAATGCATCCCATGCATTATCTAACTTATCTCTTACCTTTGAAGAACATAGTGCTGTTACTCCTGTTGTAAGAAGTCCAGCTATAAATACTAATCCAACAACGGCAAAGCAAGTCTTGATAATTCTCTTTGTCTTTTGAGTCATCCTATTTCACCCCTTTCAGTTCTATATATAAACTACCCCTTAACTTGTTTAGAGGCTAGATTATATAACTCCTTATTGGTCTTTCCTTTATATTGGTTAAGTGCATCACTACTATTACCCATATATGAGCAATGCCTCAAGTAACACAAGAAATAATATCTCTTATTTACAGGATCTTTTGCTTTTACTTCCTTTTCATGATACTTGATTGCAAGCTCATGATTCTTATCAGTATGTCCATAATAGCTCACATTAACACCTCACTTATTATTAGATTGCATTTTCATCACTAATTTCTTCTTGCTTCTTCTCAGAATAATCTGCAAAAATATTAAATCCATTCTTATTAACGATTGAATCATTAAACATTAATGCATGTAATCCTGATAGGAACTCTGACTTAGTGACTTTTCCTCCAGCCATTGATGCTCTTACTAGACACCAATAATTACCTGTCTCTTCATTCTTTCCATAAATGAATCTAGTCATTACTCCAAGCTTTGTAGCTTGTCCTTTTCTAAGACTATCAATTACTCCATCATTGACATAATTTAAATAATCCATTTCGTCTTGTGATAGACTTAATTTGATTGTTAAGCTTTTGGCTTTTCTTTCTCCATCTGCAATTGTTGATATTGCAAGTGACATTGTTACAAATGAATCTGCTTGATTTGGTCTTTGGTTCTTTAAGAAACTCCAATTTAACTTATATCCTCTTGATTCATATTGCATTGTCTCTCCTGTAGCAAAATTTGTAGCATTGATAAACTCTACATTTCCTACATTCTTTACTTCTACTGTCTCTCCAGCTGTCTTCTTCTCTGTTGTCATAATTCTCTTTCTCTCTTTCTCTCTTGTCTCTGGTAGCATTGAGGAGCCCTACCGTGGCCTTATCCGTTAAGATGCTTCATATATTGGATCCATAATAATTGTTCTAAATGATTTCTTGCTTCTTTTTCTGATGTAAAGACCAATTTATATGGATAATCTTTATTTCCAATCTTACATACTGCTACATATATCGATGTGATATCCTTTACTGATTTCTTCATCTTTACTATATGTATCTCATTTATTGTTGCTTCTTCAATTTTATTAGTTTGATAATTTACTACAAAAACCTTATCTCCAGGACTAACATTAAGTTCCATCAATATCATTCCTTTCAAGCTTTATGATGTTAAAATTCATTGTCTTAAACTTCTTCTTACCATCATAAAAATCAATTACTTCATGGCTAGATTCATTATCAAAAATATCAGATGTATATACACTGCTAAATCCAGCCATACTTATAAGAATTGTTAAATCAATAAGCTTAAATCCCCACTTATTTATTAATATCGATGCTGGAACTATATTCCCATCTTCTTTAAATACCTTAGATATCAACTCATCATAATATTTGACTGTTAAATCATCCATTACTATTCACCATTCTTTTCATTATCATGAAGCTTACTATAATTAGCTAATGCGTCAAATATTAATCTAATGTATTTCTTATAAATTTCATTATCACCAATTCCTATCAGTTCAGATAGTCTTATATCCGAATAATAATTACTACATTCTGTAACTATATCAATTTCATCAACAACATTGTTATTATTGAAGCCAAATCTCAATATGTCTTTCCCTGGTTTTACAAAAACTTTATAACAATCTAAATCATTTATCCAAAATATTCCTTGCATTACATCTATTTCATTTGTTGTCATCCACTCATTCTTACTAGATAGTGTATGAAATAGATCTAATACTACTTGTCTTGAACTTCTTAATCTATCTAACGCCTTATTTTCTAAGGCTCCTTGAAGTTCATTAAAGCTTAACCATTTCTTTAAATATTTATTTTCAAGGTTGGCAATTCTTTCTTTATTCTCTTGTCCTACTTTAAGCTGCTTTATTTCTTGCAATGCTTTCTTTTTACCATCATGATAAGCTGTTAGTATTTCATTAAATATAGGATCAACTAAAATATTATCAGTTATATAATCTTCCTCATTTGAAAATGTTAGTGACTTACTATAACCTCTCCAAGATTCTTTTGAATAATTAAAATCTATTCTCATGGAGATTGCATTATTTTGAAATCTAATTTCAATTCCTATATCAGCATAAATACTTCCTTTTCTCCACTCAGTTTTATACTGTTTCTTTGCTTTAAACATTATATTTCCAACAATACCTGGTGAATAAGCATTTTCTTTAAATGTCATATCTGTATTCAAGTTGAATACTTCATCTGCAGTTGTAAAATTAACATCATCTTCATGGATAAAATGTTCTATTAACTTTTTATAATCCACCTGAGCTGATACTTGCTTGATATAATCATCTATCTTAGACAAAGCTTTAACACTTCTTATTTCCTTTACAGTCATACTTGGTGTAAACTTCTTTATATCATCTTCAGGAACACTTACAAGTTCAGTAAGTTGTGATAAATTGTATTCCTTGAATTCATCCTTTAATGAATATCCTTTAATTGAATACCCTTCATCAAGTGTTCCGAATCTAATAAACATATTCATAAAATTAGATGTTGTAGTTCTCTTAAGTCCAAACTTATCTGATGCATATTCATATATATCTTCATATTCCTCTATCTCATAAAGCTTTTCTTGCCTTACTCTATATAAAGTAGCTCCAACTTCTAGGAACTTTGAACTCGCATCATTTAATGCAATATTGATCTTATTTGTTAATTCATTAAAACGTTGTACATTTTTAGATAATATTGTAAACTCTTCTACTGTCATAATTTCATTATTCATTTTTTTACCTCTCTGTTCTCTCTTTTAAAGTTCAATAAAATTATTTTTTTGACCTGCGATACTCATCCCTATGTCTGGTACACTTATCAAATATTTCTTTTTTCTCTTTTAAGGATAGTATTCTATTGTTATCTATTTGTTTAAGAATAACATCGCCATGATAATTTTGCTTTATGCACAAATTATGATATGCGTTTGTATTATTCTTATGTTTTTTAAACATTTCATATGTTTTATCATCTTGTTTTTGAGCAATTGTATGATGAGCAACATTTGAATAATATACTTTTTTGGATAATTTAGGATTTGTACCATAAACCTCTTTATATGTTACTTTAGACATTACTTATTACCTCCTATTTGACTTATTAATTCAATTTTGCTATAATACCAACAAGAAGAAGGTGGTGGTAGCTAATGACTACCGCACAGAGCCTACTTCTTTTTTTTATGTTTATTTACAAAATCAATTACATATTCCTTATCTTCTTTAGATAATTTATAATCATTTAATATTTCGCCAAATAACTCCTTATCATCATATTCTAGTGATTTTCTCAAATATGATTTAGTTGTTTTTCCTTTTTGTGGATTATGTTGCATCTCATAATTTTTATGATGTCCTGTTTTAGATGATGATGTTAATCCTAAATGACCATATTTATCTTTTATACTATCTACAATGAGCTTTGGATGTCTTACATTCTTTGCTCCTTGTTTTTTCTTATATCTTCTAAATACATATAATTTTTCTTTAGCCATATTTCATACCAGCACCTTTTATCTTTCTACTCTATCAGTGCTGAATCAAGCAGGTGTGTAAATCCAGCACTTTACAGAGAGTTAGCTTTTTTAAAGAAAGCCATAAACTTTATGAATTTTGCAATTCATGATATAATCTAATTGCAGATTATACCTATATTAAGTACTTTGTACCTAATACCAACTAAGATAGGAGATGATGTTTCAATATCACCAACAATTAAGGAGGTGATAATATGGACTTTGATAATTTTATTAGAGCTTACCTAGAACATAATGATCAAACAATATCTATTGAATCAGGTATCAATATGTTTCTAATACATGTTAAAGCTCACAACACTATAAATACCTACAAATACTATCGTTCTAACCTTTCATACATCGAAGAGTATCTTTTAGATCATCATGTATATTACTTTAATCAAATTACTACTGAAGTATTAGATGATTATGTTTTCTACAATAGATCTAAATCTCTAACCAACAATACCACTAACAAGAGGATTGGAGCATTAAAGACTGTAAGTGTTTATCTTAGTAAACAAAACTTAATAAAGCCAATTGAATATAATAAACTTAAAATTATTAATAAGAATATTGAAACCATTGATAATAAGACTATCGAAAAGCTAATTAAGCTTATAAGCACTTTCTCTAATAGAGATAAACTTATCGTTTCTCTTCTATTAATGACTGGTATTAGAAGAACTGAACTTTGTTATATTCTTAAAAGAAATATTGATTTCAAAAACAATATCATCTATTTAGAAAAAACAAAAACCAATTCTCCAAGAAATATATTCTTTACCAATGAAATCAAATCTCTTATATCAGATGTTTTTCATTCAAATGATTCTATGTATTTATTTGGCAAGGATAATAATCCTTTAAGTCCTAATTCTATTGATGCAGTATTTAGAAAAATAAAAAAAGGACTTAATAACAAAGTTATAAGTCCTCATAAATTAAGACATACATTTGCAACTACTCTTTTAAGAAAAGGTGCCAACCTTGAACAGGTTCGTCTTCTCTTAGGTCATAGTTCCTATGATATGACTAAAAAATATTTACATTTAGTAGAAGATGATTTAAAGAAATGCTCTTTAAACCTCAATCCTTTCACTATTAATAAGACAATGGATTTTTAATTCCATTGACATAAATCTTATAAAAGTGGCAGGACTAGTAGGATTCGAACCTACGAATGATGGAGTCAGAGTCCACTGCCTTACCGCTTGGCTATAGTCCTAACACTTATTATAAGGTTTTTTTTTATTTTTTCAAGATTAAATATCTAAAACCTTTAGTTTATTATCTTTTTCTGTAAGAATAGTAATATTCTTAAGTTCATCTATTGCTAAATCAAGCTTTGCTTCTATTTGCTTATTCATTCTCTTATATCCAAGAGTTTGTTCCATTTTCTTGTACAGATCATCCTTAGATAATCCATTATTTCTAGCAAGTAAAACCTTCATTCCATATGCAAGCTCAAGCGGTGATATATATTTTATATCACGTGGCTTACCTCCTTCATATGGAATTCTCATTTTAATATCACTATTCTTATACATTAAATATCCATCATGAGATACTATCTCCATATTATTTAAATGCATAGCCTTTAGAAGCTCATATTCATCCCAAGGATTTGAACCCTCATTAAAGATATCCTTATATCTTTCAATAAACCAAGCCTCAGAAATAGGTGATTCATTATCAAGTACTCTTTTTACAAGGCCTTCAAAATCAAGCTCTTGTGATTTATATAGTTCAATAAGCTTTTCATCTGGTGAATAAACATATTCATCAAAAGTAATATCATTATTATCTACAGAGACAAGGAAATCATCTACATCCATAAGGCTTAAATTATTTTTATCCTTAGATATTTGTTCAATAAGAAGCTTCTTAGCTAAGGCATTATCCTTATACCATGCTGTTGAATATACCCTAATGTATCTAAATCCCATACGTGTAAGCATTTCATTTCTAAGCCTATTTCTATCACGGCAAAGCCTTGATTCATAATATGTATTACCATCACATTCAATAGCTATGATATAATCCTTTGTCTTTTTATCCTTGATACAGATTTCAATCTTTTTATTACTAAATCCAACCATGTAATCAAGATCATATCCCTCATCCTCAAGGAACTTTTTAACCTCAAGTGAGAAATCAGATTTGCTCTCTTCACTTCCAAGGCTCTTTAAAGTTGGTTCTGATGCGAATTCCAAATATTTCTTTAAAAGAGAGGCTCCTAATACATTTGTGTCCTTTATATCATAAGAATTAATAGATGAGATAACCTTAACATTGATTTTAGCACGTGAAATCGCAACATTAAGTCTTCTCTCTCCACCTTCTCGATTAAGTGGTCCAAAGTTTTGAACAAACCTCTTATCCTTATCATATCCATAGCCAATACTAAATATTATAGTATCACGCTCATCACCTTGAACTGTTTCAAGATTTTTGACAAAAATAGGTTCAGCCTTATTATCCATAACCTCATGAGTTGATAAATATTCACTAAGCCTACGCTCAATAAGCCTTTGCTGTGAAATAGAGAAGGCTACAACTCCAATAGAACGTGTATCCTTATAAGTCTTATAATGCTTATCAATAAGCTCTATAACCTTTTGTGCCTCTATCTCATTACTTCTTGTAGCTTTATCATAAACTCCATCAACCTTATAAAGCTCTAGACCAAAATCATCTCTATGTGCCATGGCACTAGGAAATGATGTAAGCTCGCTATTATAAATATATTTATTAGAGAAGGCTATAAGCTCCTCACATTTACTTCTATAATGCCACTTAAGCCTATATGTCTTAAGACATGATTTTGCCATATCAAGGATAGATTCATAATCAGAGGCACTATCCTCATCTGTAGAATCCTCTATTTCAGAATGGAAGAATGATGTTGGTGGCATTTGCTTTGAATCTCCACAAATAACAACCTGTGCTCCTCTATAAATAGCTCCTATCGCATCCTCAGGATATACCTGAGATGCCTCATCAAAAATAACCAAATCAAATTTAACATTTGGTGTTAAATATGATGAGACACTTAATGGAGACATTAAAAATATTGGCTTTAAAGTCTTAATAAAATCAGGATCTACATTTATAATCTCACGGACAGTCATCTGTCTTCTTTTCTTTAAATATTCTCTTTTAATAACTGATGCGATTGAACCAGATGCTATCGCATCAGGATTTGGCTTTAATGATTGTATTTTTTCTCTTATAATTGATTTATTAATATCAAATCTCTTATGATCAAGATTGATATAATCATTAACCATCTTATCAAATACAATCTCATTAAATTCTCTTAATGCTGGTATTTCTTCTAACACCTTATCTACAAGAGCCTTATAATAAGCATGTAGTAGTGGCATTTTTATTTCATCAAGAGCTAATTTATTATCAAGGGAATAATTAAGATAACAAATCGCATCGAGTCCCTTAAGCTTATTTAAAACATTAGCTTCAAATAACCTATAAGCGTCAATTAGCTTATAATCTCTAATTGTTCTATTAATAAGCTTAAAAAGCTCTAAAACATCATAAGTATTTATATCTATTGTATAAAGACCTTGATTATCTAAGTTCTTAAGACTCTTATCAGTAATAGATGGAAGTCTAAAGCTATAATCAAGCTTTAGATATCCAAATCCATCTATTGTATATCCATACTTAATTGATGTAAGCATATCAAGTAGATTCTTAAAATCTGTATTATAGCTATCAAAGCTCTTTCCTAGTATCTTCTTTATAGAAGCACTTCTACTATCAAATGACTTTAAAAATAAGCTATAATCAGAGGCTGATGTAAGTCCCATAATAGCCTTACCATATTTAGGCTTAGAATTGTTTATAGTATGAGCACTTAGGGCCTTCATAATTTTTCTATATCCTGGTCTTAAGGATTTAAATAGCTTTCCTTTATATTTAATAAGGCTTTCCTTTATCTCTTCTATATCATATTCAAGAATTGAATCCTTAAATATTTTAGAATAAATATCATGTGATCTTATTAAAGATATTCTATCCTCAAGAAGGGATTTAGTATCATTTATATATTCATCTATTTTCCTTTTAGAAAAGAATTCCTTAAAATAATATTTAGAATCTAATAGGATGTTATATGTTTTATAAAACACCCTCAAATCATCAAGTGATATAAGGTTTAAATTATATATTCTTTTAATGTCAGGAAGTGACTTTAAAAGAGGTGTAAGCTCATCCTTACATGATTGTAAAAGCTTAATATCACTACCTGATAGCTTAGGCTTTGATACTAAATAAAATGGAGTTTTTCTATAATCATACTCTAATATATTCTCATAAGTTTTGTAATCATCCAGTACATTAACAGCATTAGATATATACCTTTCATTAAGGTTATTAGAAGAAATCATTAAATTTGATTCATATTTCTTAGTTGTAGCATAATTTGAAAAAATCTCATATGGTGATAAATTATATAAATCTATCTTTTTATGTAATACTTCAGCATAATCGTCTAAAATGTGCTCAATACTCTTAGTATCTAGAAGTGATAGCTTTGCGGATTTAGATGTCTTAGTTTTCTCCTTAAATAATGTTTCATAAAGGTCTTTTATGACCTCTTTTTTATTAGTCTTAGTAGAATGAAGTGGAAGAGCAAAATCTCCCAAATCATTCTTTATAAGCTTATCATACACAACATTTAAGGCTGCTAGCTTCTCAGATACAAACAATACCTTCTTACCATCATAAATAGCACTAGATATAATATTTGTAATAGTTTGGCTCTTACCAGTACCAGGAGGTCCCTCAAGAACTATACTTTCTCCTCTTCTTACCGCATCAATTGCCTCACTTTGAGTATTATCGCAATCTATTACAAGCATGCTATCTAATTCTAGATTTGCAGGCTTTGCATTTAATACATCGCCATCATTTAAAAGACCCTTTACAATACTATTTCTTTTTATTTGTCCTTCATTTTCTAATAAATCCTGATACATATTAATTTTATTAAAGCTAAATAAGGAAATATAAGTTCTTTCATCAACATAAAATCCTGTTGGCTTTAAGGCTTTATTAACAGTATCAAAATAAAGATTCAAATCATCATCTGCAGATATTTCTGGAAGCCTAATCTTAAATTGATTTAATAGCTTATATTTAAAATTAGGATTTAAGCTACATTCCTCCTCATAAAGAGAAATCTTATATGATCTTGCGTATGGTTCAATCTTAATTGGTACAAGTACTAATGGAGCCATATATTCTACTCCATCCTCCTCATAATTAATCATACCAAATGAAATATATAATATATTAAGTCCCTTTTCTAACAGAGCATCATTGCTCTTTTTTAAAATGTTTCTTAATACATTAAATACACTACCCTTTTGCTTATAAAGTAGGATATTATTATCTCCTACATATTTTTCTATTTGAGGAATAATTTCCTCAAAACTTATATCAGATTTTGTTAAATCTGTCTCTCCACTAAACTTAGATACATATTTATCTACATTAAAAACCTCAAGTTTTTGATCATTAAATAATGCCTCAAAAATCTTTTTTGGTTCAGGTGCCATTGCACTAAGTGAAGTATGGAGCCTATCCTTATAATTAATAAGGTTATTTGTTCTAGATAGATCTAATAATCTATTTTGAAAGCTCTTTAAATTCACCTTTAACTTCCTCCTTTAAAAAATTAAAAGCCTATTAGTAAACTAATAAGGCCTTTTCTACTATTTCAATATTAGCCATTGTATTTGGTAATACAAAAACTCCAAGATAATTTCCATTATCATCATCATTTGTTAATGAAAATGATATATCATCTGTAAGTACAGCCTTAATTGCCTCAACCTTAGGTTCTTCCTTTGTTTCAACAAAGAAATTAATTCTATGCTCATTAAGTGCCATTGTATGAATAGATATAATATTATGAAGTCCATTCTTTCTTACAAAGCTTTTTACTAATGTTAAATAATTCTCTGCCATTTCCTAAAACCTCTTTTTATTAAAAATTACATAACATAATACTAGCACAAAACATAGCTTTTTTCAATTATAGATACCTATGAAAATATATTTAATCTTTTCAATAAAAAAGTCAGCTTCTGCTGACTTAATTATTCAATATCCTTTAATGCTTCTACCATTGATATCTTTTTATTCTTTCTTATAACAAGAATTCCTACAAGCATAGATGTTATAAATGTTATAAGTGTTGACGAAAGATATGTTAATGGTCCTGCATAAACACTCATTTCATATTCTTGACCTATAGCCATAACTACAATATTTAATATCAAATATGAAATAGGTATTGATATTATAATTCCTACAATAGTCATCCACACATTTTGCATAATTGATATTTTAGAAATGGTTTTATTTTTAAATCCTACAACCTTTAAAGTTGCAAGCTCTCTATATCGCTCAACAAAGCTCATAGCACCAAGTGTATATAAAACTACTATACCAATAATTACTGCGGCTATCACCATTAAGACAATCATTGTATCCATTACACCCATCATTTCATTTATTGATTCCATTACTGAATTTAATGTTTGTGTAGAATCTATAACACCCTGCTGTGCTATGGATGTAACCTCATTAGCACTATAATCAGTATATATAGTATCATACCTATACTCTAAGCCTTCAAGCTTATTAGCATAGGAGTTTGTTATAGTAATTCCCTCTGAGATAAATGTTCTATATACTCCTACTATAGGCATTTCATATATTTCACTTGAACCATAAGGGCTTACCTTTATAGTATCTCCTATTCTATATCCCTCCTGATATAACCTATAGCAAATATAAGCTCCATCCTTTGATGGCTTATATGCCTTTGAGTTTTTACTTAAAAGATATAGGTGGCTATAATTTAAGTCATATATACTCATTGTATAATCACTATCATCTATTTCTACTGCAATAGTTGAAGATGCATCACCTTCAACAGATAGCATTAATTCCTCTATTTGTGAATCAGATGCGCTATCAGACAAATTAATCTTTAACTCATAATTCATTACATTAGTGTAATTATCTATTAATTTGTTTAATGTATCCTTCATTCCAAATCCAAAGAATAATAAAAGCATAGCTCCAAAAATACCAAATATAGTCATAAATGATCTAGCCTTATGTCTAAAAATATCTCTTAAATTCCATCTTGATGTAAAACTAAGCTTATTAAATACTTTAGTCTTTTCAAGAAGAATTGGTTTTTCCTTCTTTGGTACCTTTCTTTTAAGTAAGGCTGATGCTTCCTCCTTTAGTGGAATTCTTATAAATAGATATGAAACAATTCCTAATAATAAAATTATAAAAATTGTTATTGGCCATATAAACATAGGGAATGATAGCTCCCATTCAACTGGATCAAGATATGTTCCCATTGGTCCTTTAGGATTTAAGATATAATAGCATAATCCATATCCTGTAATAGCTCCAAATATAGCACCA
>Ga0247609_10002280_pt1 | contig 20639 bp, 15 predicted proteins | sample 172DNAGHGlowgp2_FD_193487 | JGI IMG/M metagenome (GOLD analysis project Ga0247609, IMG submission 193487) | Sheep rumen microbial communities from Palmerston North, Manawatu-Wanganui, New Zealand - 1728 DNA GHGlow gp2 | ecosystem: Host-associated > Mammals > Digestive system > Stomach > Rumen ...
TTCTACCCTCGGGCTGGAGGTTTTTCGCGATGGCTCGGTGTTGCGCATTCGCAAGCGGGTGGACCATGGCGAGAATTACTTCCGGATTGCGGATTCGCTAGTCACGCTGGCGGTGGAACGGCGTGACGTGCGGGACTTCATTCGGGATTTTTCTGCGAATACGGGCTTGAATGTGCTTGCCGCGCCTGATGTTTCAGGAGAAATTTCCGGGAGGCTTTCGGCTGTACCCGCAGTGACGGCGCTCCGGACAATCCTTGAAATACATGGCTTCCGCGTGCGGCGCGATGCGGATTGTTACCGTGTGGAGCGCTCTCGCAATACGCCTGTGGGTGACACGGGTACAAACGACGCGGGTGCGAGCGGCGCAGGTTCTGTGCCCGATATCGCCGTAGACGATTCCCTCTATTCCGTGGAACTGGACGGCACGCCGTTGGATGTGTTCCTCAAGGAATTTGCGCGGGTGGCAAACCTCAATCTGGTCATGTACGGCGATGTGCATGAAACTTCGCAGATGCGGCTGGAACGCGCCCCGCTGGCGCACCTTTTGCAGTCACTTTTCCGCGGGAGCCGATACACATTTACCCTGGATTCCAATACGCTTTTTGTGGCAGAACGTGGGGCGAAGAATGCGCTTTCGGTGACGGAACTGTACCCGCTCAAATATGCAAGCCCAGATGCGCTTATTCCGCGGCTCGGGTCGCTCATGCCGGGCGCGGGGCTTGTCGTTTCGGAGGCGAAGGAACAGAACGCGCTCATGCTTCGCGGGTCTCCTGCTGAAATTGCTGAGGCGCGTGAAATCCTTAGCCGGCTGGACAGAGCCGCGTTGCAGGTGACCATTTCGTGTGTGATTGTGGAACTCAAGCGAGGGAAAAATTTTGAAATCGGGCTCCATAGTGGCGCTACCCGCAAGACGGCGGAAAACGACCTGGGCGTGCGCGGGTTCATGGAATTCCTCGGGAAGGATGTTTCGGGTTCCGGTGCTTTCGGGAAAATCGGTATTCTGCCTGCGCGCTTCGAGATGGAGCTTGCCGCAATGGAAGAGAGCAACAAGGCGGAGGTACTAGCGCGCCCGCGCCTTACGACGCTGAACGGGAACAAGGCGGAACTCAACGTGACGAATACGGTCTATTATCTGGTAAGCCAGGTTTCTGCCGACGGTTACCCGATTACGGATTACCGCTCCTTCAATGACGGCATTTCGCTGGAACTCACCCCGACTGTTGCGCAGGGCGGGAGCATTACGCTGAATGTTGCACCCGAAATCAAGACGGCGGGGCGTTCGAGCGGGGATGGCCCGCGGGACATCAGCACGCGCAACCTTAAGACGACAGTGGTGCTGAACGATGGCGAAACGCTTTGCTTGGGTGGGCTTGTCCGCCGGAGCAAATCGGAGGTGCGCACGGCGGTGCCCTTCCTCGGGAGCATCCCGTTTATCGGCAGGCTTTTCAGTTATGTGAGCGAAGTCGAAGAAGAAAGCGAGTTGGCCATATTCATTACGCCAGAGGTAAAGCGCTGATGTGGACGCGTGTGGCTGCTGTCGATGCGCACCTCTGGACGTGGGAGGTCGTGACGGGCTTTGACGGGGTTCTCGATTCAAAGACCTTGCACGCACGTTTCGCCGAGGATTTCCCATCAGTTGTGGCACGCGGTTCGGGTGGGGAGTGCGCGGCGCCCGTGTTCCGCGAAATGGTGAGTTTCAACAGCACGGATGGGCGAAAACACCGGTATCTCGTGATGCGCCCCGACGTGGCCCTGGGTGCTTACCGGAAAGATTTTGATCGCGTTCTCCCGCGAGTGGCTGAATTTTACGGATGTGCAGATAAACTAATGCGTGAAGGGGAGTGTGCCGGTGGCGAAAGTGCTTGTTGCGGGAGTAGCCTGCGCGAAAGTTGCGGGAACTGCCGCTTCGCTTTCCTAGATAATGGCTCATTCTACATTCTCGTCTTTTTCGAAGGCCGGCTTTGCCACTGGACTTGCGAACCCGATTGCGACGCGGCAGCGGCGGGGGAGAGGCTTGATCGCTTTGACGAATTCCTGAGGCGCGATGACCTGTTCTCGAGAGCGGATGCCTGGTGTAAGCGGCTAGTCTGCGTCGACGGTGCCGGAGAACGGGAACGTCGCGAATGGTGGCGACGCGCCCGGAAGGATCCGTTCTGGAAGGCGGTGGACCTTGACGAATGCGCGGGCCTGAAACCCCGTGCGAAAAGGAAAATTGCCTTGGCAGCTCTGGCCGGGATGGCATTCGCGTTTGCGGGCGGTGTAACCTTCTTTGACAATGGGATTGCATATACGAGGCCGGTTCCGGATTTGTCGCCGGTACCGGAGTATGTCTTGGGTGCTGGCGGCGAAGACCCGTACGAAACGGAAGTAGTCGAAAAATTTGATGGAGAAAAACTCCGTGCGAAAAAAGCCCGCGCAAATGACTCGGTTTCACAATGCTCTATGCCTGTTATAAAGTTGTTTGGTGTGGTCGAAGGGCGCCTATTGCAGGCGAGCATTGACGGGGGAGAACGCGCATGGCTTCGCATGGGCGATTCTGCCGGCAATTACAAGGTGGCAGACATCGGTAAGGACAATGCTGTATTGGTGTGTGGAGATAATCGCGTGGAGGTGTACAATGGGCGATAAGCGGGGCTTTGCCCTTACCTTCATTCTTGTGATTATCCTTGCACTGACAATCCTTTATGCGGGACTGTTGCGCATTCCTGGAGGGCTTTCACGCCAGACGGCGCGCTATGTTGCAGACGTGCAGGCGGTCTACGATGCAGAATCGGCTATCATTGCGAATCTATCGGGATTCCCTGACGGATTCTTTGTGGGGCTTCCGCATGTGAGTGCCGAACTCGATGGCCCGTGGGGCCTTATGTGTGCCCCGATGGCGCACAAAACGCCTACGGCCTCCGCGCGGGATGGCTTACTTTGTGCAGAATATGGCACGCGGTATACGCGCAGGCGCTTTGAGGAATGGTTTACCGTGCTTTCCGCTTACCGCAGCGACTTGCGGGAACGCATAGGCGGCTCGCCCAGATTCCGCGAGGTTTCCGGCAACAGGCGCTTCTTCCGGCTCGATTTCTCCGTCGCGTTGCATGTAAGCGATGGCGACCTCACGCTTGATTTCGATACACATGTCCCTTCTGCAGCCTTCATTGTCGATGGCTCCGTGAACGTGAAGGGTCGCGCCCGATTTGATACGTTGCGCATCTTTGCGGATGGCGACATCCGCCTCGGCGGGGAAGTTTCCGCTACCCGCCTGGAGGTGTATTCCGGCGGGTCCATCGAGGTCTTTTCCCGCTTCCGCTTTTCGGGAATGCTTGCGGCGCGCCGGGAAATCCTGTTACGCGACCATGTGCGCGCCGTGTTCCCGAGTGTGGCGGTTGCCGTCGGTTCCGGGGACTGCAGCGTGACGCTTGCAGGGCACGCCGCGTTCGCGGGCGTGCTCGCGGCACCGGGCGGAAACGTGGTGGTGGATACTCCCGACAGCCTCGCCGGTGCCGCGTTCCCCGGAACCGTGCGCGACTCGGCCCTCGCTCTCCTGCCGGCATTCTTCGACGGGGAAAGCGTCGTCTTCCGGAGGGCCGCACGGCAATGACCCGCAATAAGCATTGCATGCCCCGCGATAAACGGAATGGTTTTACCCTGCTGGAGGTCCTCGTCGCGCTCGCCGTCCTTGCTGCCGGCGCGGTGGCGCTCGGGCACTATGCCGGCGCCTTCAGCCGCATCTCCTCCGCCGAAATAGCCCGTACCGACTCCGCTCTTGTCGCGGTCGCTTACCTCGATTCCATCGCCGTCTCGCAACCGCCCTGCGCCGACACAGTCCTAACGCGGGCAGAAACCTTCCTGCTCCCAGGGCCTCGCGCCCTCCAGTGGGTCGAGGTCCATTCAGGTAACTTCATGTTGAGGAGGCTTGTGCGATGCGCAAGGGATTCACGCTGATGGAACTCATGGTGGCGCTCGCCACCGCCGGCATTCTCGTGTCCGTCGCCCTCGGCATGTACGGCTCGTTTTACCGCGGGTACGTCGCCAGCCGCGATGCCTATGTTGCGGCGACTTCCGAACGCCTGCTCCAGATGCAAAAAAGCATCCGCGAAATCCGCGGATGCCCAAATGCTAATCGTCTGTAGGTTTATGCTGCCTGCAGGGCTTCCTTTTCGGCCTTGCGGGCTTCTTTGCGGACCCTGTGCATCTCGATGAGGTTGCTTATGTAGTGCATAAAGCTGAGCACGCCCACAGAGAGGAATCCGACTGCATAGAGAGCGAGGAACGGTCCGATGATGAACTTCTGGGCGCCGATGTATTCGAGAAGACCGAAGATGCAGTAGACTCCGACACCCAGTTCGATGACGGCCTGCCACGGGAACTTCTGTGCGTAGTGGCTCTTTGCCTTCTTCTTGGATCCGCCACTCTTCGGGGTGCGGACGAAACTGCCCTTGGAACCGATTATTGCGGAGAACACTGCGCGGGAGTTGCTGACTGCGATGCCTACGCCAAGCGCCATGAGGATGGGGAGGCTAAGCAGGCGGATCTTCCAGCCGGTGTAACCGGAGCAGCGCTGTGCCACGAAGTAAAGAACAGAAGGAGCGATAGCGGCAAGGAAGATAAAACTGAAACCGACGGTGTAGCCCCAGTTCGGAATGTGCGCGACTGGGTCGAAGAATGCGAGCAACGGCCATGCGCAGAGTGCGGTAAAGAGCATGCAGGGGTGGATGGAGTAGTGCGTCGTGTGGAGGATGGCGCCAATCTTCACGCGGAGAGGAACCTTGGCCTTGAGCACGCGCGGCAGAATCTTGATGGCTGTCTGGATGGAACCCTTGGCCCAGCGGAACTGCTGTGCCTTGAACGCGTTGATGTCGTTGGGGAGTTCGGCCGGAACGATCACGTCGAACACGAACTTCATTTTCCAACCAGCGAGCTGAGAACGGTAAGAAAGGTCCATGTCTTCGGTCAGGGTGTCGCCTTCCCAGCCGCCACCGTCGTAGATGGCCTGCTTGCGCCACACGCCTGCGGTACCGTTGAAGTTCATGAACAGCTTGCCCCAGCTACGGGCGGACTGTTCCACCACGAAGTGACCGTCGATACCGATGGACTGGGCGAGCGTAAGACCGGATTCTGTGCGGTTCAGGTGGCCCCAGCGGCCCTGGACCAGGCCAATCTGGTCGTCCATCACCAGGTAGGGGATGGTCTTGAGGAGGAAGTCCTTCTCGGGCACGAAGTCCGCGTCGAAGATGGCGAGGAAGTCGCCCTTCGCGACGGCCATGGCTTCCTTGAGGGCGCCGGCCTTGTATTCGGAACGGTTCGTGCGGTGGATAAGCTTGATGTCGTAGCCCTTGGCAGCAAGTTCTTCGACCTTCTTCTTGGCGACTTCGTAGCATTCGTCGGTGGAGTCGTCCAGCACCTGGATCTCGTGCTTGTCCTTCGGGTAGTCGATGGCGCACACGGCTTCGAGGAGACGTTCGACGCAGTTCGCTTCGTTGAAGATGGGGAGCTGGGTCGTGACCTGCGGGAGCTCGTTGATGGAGTGTTCGCGATAGAACTTGAGGATTTTCTTTCGGTCGGAGAGTCGTGTATGGCGACTGTTCTTGAGGAACAGGTATATGCTGTAGTAGCAACTAAAACCGTAAATCACCAATCCCACGCCGGCGATGACATAGACTACGAACATTGCGTAGAGAAGGAAAGTATTCATCGTTTTAAAAACCTTTGCATAATTGAATGCTTGGCGCCAAATATAGAAACCATTAGGCTATTTTGCCATATTTCGTTGCTATTTTTTATGCGAAAAATGTTGATAAAAACGACATTTTTTACAAAAATTGCCAATTTTGTGCTTTTTCCGACAAAGCGTTACTAAATTGTAAATTTGGGCAAAAAAAATGGATAAACGGGAAACTGACAATACGACAACGCTTAGCCGGTGGATGGACGCCCATCGCGGTGAACCTGGGTTCGAAGACGCCCTTCGGAGACTTGTCTCGTATGCTTGCGTTGAGTGCTTCCGCAGGGCTGTCGGGGTGGTTCTTGCACCCGAGGTGGCTCTTGCAAGGATGGTCGCCGCCCGCCTGCCAGGGTGCCCGCTGGGGGAGTGGCTCGAGGATCCGCAGGCAAACTGTGCTGCGATTGCCGCCTTCTGTGACCAGGCGAAGTCCGGACCGCTGCCCGAGGGCCTGTCTGCAGATTTCCCCGATGTGCTGGACCTGCGGGGGGTCGTATGCCCCGGAAATGCCGTGCGCTCCAGGCTCGTGATGGCGGGCTATCCGCTTGGCAAGACTCTGGAAATCCTGCTCGACGAGGGCTCCCCGGTCGAAAACGTCCCCGGAGCGCTGGTCGCGGACGGCTGCCACATCGTCTCCCGTGAAAAAAAACAGAACTATTGGGCTATTTCTGTGGTCAAACCGGATAATAAGAAAGTAAATTAAGGGCATGGAAAATAGGATTCTCATAATCGGTGACGAACTCTTCGGAGAACAGGGCGAGGTGGCCTCGCGCTGTGCCGAGATGCTCCTTTGCAGGGCGCCTAGCCGCCCCATGCAGTTTTCCATCAATGCCCCCATGCTGCTTCCCATACCGCAGCTTATCCAGCGAGCGGCGTCCGACATCATCGGCAAGAAGGCGGGGCGCATCGTTCTCGGGCTCGGGCTCCGTGACCTGCGGAAGGAGGCGGGGGATGGCGCGAAGACTGCCGAGAACTACTCGAACCTTGTGAGCGAGCTTGTGAACAAGACCCAGTCTGGCATCATGGTGGTGACGATTCCTGCTGACTTTTTCCCGGATGCCCGCGACCAGATAGATATTGTGAACGAACGCATCCGCGGGCTACAGGCGCTGTATCCCGACCGGGTGAAAGTGTTCGACTTTGCCGCCCATGCGGAGGTTTTCAAGGAAAAACAGCTAGAAAGGGGCAAATTCGCCCGTAGCCTGTATTCAGACGATGCCAAACCCACCTCTTTGTGCATAACCTTGCAGTCGCTGTTCCTTGAAGATTGTATATTGAAAGAGATTAAAGAATAATAAGGAGATAGTATGAGCTTACTAGATGACAATTTTGCAAGGAAGATTGCCGCCCAGAGCAGGGCATGGACCATGACCCACGACCAGGCTAAGAAAGACCGCGGGCCCAGGCAGCCGGCAGAACCCAAGATGGGAATCTGCGACAAGTGCCACAAGGAGGCGCTTGTGCGAGCCTTCCGTAGCCGCCAGACCGACAGGACAGACGGCGCTGCAAGTTTCGGGACGGTCATCAAGCACTACTGCGAAGATTGTGCTCCCAAGTCTCGCGCCCAGAAGGATGCCGAAGTCCCGCAGCTCACGAGCAAGCAGGTGAAGAACCTGATGAAGAGCGCAAAGAAGGGGCTGCTTTAATAGTTCTTTCTTGATTTTAGTTTATACAGAAAAACACCCGCAAGCCTGCGGGTGTTTTTCTTTCCAAACTTGCGTTTGTAAGGTCTACTACCTGGAGTAGTATTCCACGACGAGCTGTTCTTCGAGCTTGACCGGGATCTGTTCGCGGAGCGGGAGCTTCACGAGCGTACCTTCGATCTTGTTCGTGTCGACAGTCAGGTATTCAGGGGCGGCCGGAGCGTTGGCAGCGGCTTCCTTGATCTGAACATGTTCCTTGGACTGCTCGCGGATAGCGATCACGTCGCCGGCCTTGATCTGACGAGCCGGAGAGAAGCTACGGACGCCGTTCACGGTGAAGTGACCGTGCGTAACGTACTGACGGGCAGCAAAGATTGTACGGGCGAAACCCATGCGGTAGACGAGAGCGTCAAGACGGGTTTCAAGAAGAATCATCAGGTTATCACCGGCAGAACCTTCACGACGGTTAGCTTCCTTGTATGCCTTGGCAAGCTGAGCTTCGGAAATGTTGTAGGTGAAACGGAGACGCTGCTTTTCGACCAACTGCTGCTTGTAAACGGAAGCAGACTTCTTGCGGTTCTGACCATGCTGGCCAGGAGCGAAGTTACGGCGATCGAGCGCCTTCTGAGTCTTCTGAGAAACGGCAATGCCCAGGGAGCGGGCGACCTTGCCTTTCGGTCCACGGAAGGAGGACATATTATACCTCTTTGAGGAAGCTCTTTGGTTCAGCTTGCAAATTGGCAGAGCTTGGCGCGACTTGCAAGATTAGGCCCCAAAAATAGCAATCCTGGGGCGAATTTCAAGGCTTTTGCCGTTTTTAGGGGCAATTTAGCGCACGTTTATGGTCAAAGTGTCCCTCATGAGGGGGTCCGCCATGCTTTGGGCGATGAGCCTGGCGTCCTTGTCGGCGGCATCCTTCTGCGCGATAAGGTAGAAGGATGATATTTCCTGTTCGCCCTTGCAGTTCTCGAGCTGGCTTATGTAGGCGGCGTTGCCGAGCGTGGTCAGGTCTTCGCAGGGGACGAACCACTTGACGTTGTAGCTAGTCTTGTAGGGGACGGTCTGGAAGGCGAAGTCGGAGAGCATTACGGTGTCGCCGGGGTTCACGCGCTTGCTGCTGTAGGTCTCGTCCTTTGCCTCGTTGTAGAACTTGAGGGAGTCAAGCGACCCGGGCCTCTGGATGAACGTCCTGAGGGTGAGGTTCGAGTCGGTAAGGGCCTTGGAGTTGAGTTGCAGGTAGCGCAGGTATACGGGCCCATCCTTCTTTGCCTTGAAACTGTGGGAAAGGCTGCTAATCGTGCCCACGGAGTCGCCCTTGGCGTCGATGAGCCAGTACGATGCCCTCGGGGTGCCCTTGCATTCCAGATACTTGCAGTAACCGTCCATCTCGTGGTACACGACGAGGGAATCTCCCTTCTTCAGGTCGGCGAGCCACACGTAGTGGTCCTGGCGTAGGTAGTACTTGGTGGAGTCGTTTGCGGGGCGCACGATGGTGAGCGTGTCGCCGGGGTACTCGATGGAGTCGGGGTTCGCCAGGTATTCGCCCTGGTTCAGCCTGCGGAAGCGGGTTGCCGCCTCGAAGGTCGCGAACGGCCCGTCAAGGAAACTCACGACGTTGCTCGGGTACAGCGACAGAGTCCATTCGGCAGAATCGTTGGTGACAAGCAAAGTGTCGAGCGTGTCGGTAGCGGGGGAATAGACGTTCTTGTCCGTGTCGACGAGTTCGTACTTGTTGATGCTGTAGCCCTGTACGGAGAGGTTTACGCTGAAACCGGTTTCGACCTTGCAGGCGATGTCGATTTTCTTCGGGGCCTCGCCGATGACGAGGATGCCACGTACGGTGTCGCGCAGGTCAATGCTGACGTGCGCGGAATCGCCCGTGTAGTTGTAGTAGCCGGTATCTACGTCGGCCTTGATGCGCAGGTGCGCTGAAGAGTCGAAATCTGCTGCGAGGTCGAGGTAGTAGAAGTCGTCGTTGAATGCGATAAAGCTGTTTAGGAGCATGTCGGCGCCGGAACCCGGAACCATGTAGTTGCTATAGACGGAATCCTTCTTCTGGGAATTGTACACGGGCATGAGCGTGCGGAGGTTGCCGCTCTTTTCGCCACGGATACGGATGGTGTCATTTTCCATGCCGCTAGTGGCTGCAAGTACGGTTATGCGCGTGCCCTTGGGATAGTCCCCGAGAAACAGCGAGACGGTCGTGCTGGTGCTGTCGAGGCACACGATGTCGTCGTGGCAGATTTTTTCGATATAGGTAGAATCCTTGGCCTTCTTGCCAGTGGAATCCTTTTTGCCTTTGATGGTGACGGTATCCCAGGTCGCGAGTTCCATGTAGAAATTCATCGTGTCGCCCGCGGTGAGTGTGTCGCGGTAGTCGATATCCAGTCTATCGCTAATCGAAGAACTGGACTTGAACGAGTCCTCGGCATAGCTGCCGTTGTCGTCGGTAACGGACGATGAATTTGTGTGCGAGGTCTCGCTACAGGCGAAGAACACGGGGATTACTGCAAATAGGGCAAGGATTTTCGTATTCATATTCGTACCGGTCAAAATGCGTTAGTTGAGGATAAAGAACTTCTGTTCGGCGTTGAATGCCTCGCCGATGATCTTGAGGGTGTACTTGCCAGTGGGGAACGCCTTCGCCTTGAACTTGAAGTTTGTCTTCTTTTCGCCGGCGAGTTCGCGGGCGGCAACGGTGAGCATGCGCTTGCCGGATTCGTTCACGATTTCAATCTGCACGAACTGCGGGTAGCCCACGGTCAGGTCGAAGTTGCATTCCAGGTTCACGATGTCGATGTTCACCTTAGAGAGCGTGTAGCCTCCGTCCATCGCCTCGCCGCCCACGGAGCGGGAGTTGTCGTAGTACCCGACATAGAGCGAAGGCGCCGAATTCTTGCCTGCGTTTCTTGACTTGATAAATGTCTCGCCGGGTTCAACTGCGGTGAGGATAATCGTGTAGAGTCCGGATGCGTGTTTCCTCTTGAAGAATTCAGTGAGCGTTGGAGTGCGCAGGAAGGCGCCGAGCGGGGCTTTCGGGTTGATGGTGATAATCCCGAGGAAGTCGGCATACTTGGTGTCGATGCCGCCACCGGAGTTCTTGCGGATGTTGAACTGTCCGCCGGGCTGGTTGAGGTTAGCCGGAGCGTTTTCCCAGGTGAGTTCGTCGCTCCTCCAGTCAATGCCCTGCTTGTCCTCGCCGAAGGTGGCGTCTTTCGAGGTCTCCTTCAGGCCGAATATGTTGAGCTGTACGGGCTTCTTGATGGAGTCGGTATCGAAGTCGAGCTTGAGGGCTGCGTCGAACAGCGGACCAGGGAGCGCAGACAGGTCGAACTTGAGGTAGATCTTGCCGGCATCGTTCTTGTCGTTTGCTACGCGCAGGTTCTCGTCGGTGCTGTGCGGTGAGTAGTTGTCGAACTGCGAAATCCAGGCGTCCATGCCGCGACCGCTCGGAATATTGTCTCCGCTATGGTCGAGGGTAGTGTAACGCTTGTCGAACACGTAAACCCTGCCTGTGTCCGTACCTTCGGTGTATCCGTCGTTTGCCTTGAAAAGCAGGTTGTAGCGCCCGCTGGCAGTAAACGTCACGTCGGTCTCGTATTCCAGGGAATCGGAGAAGGATACCTTTCCGGGGCCTGCGCCCTTTTTCCAGACCACGGGGACGCGGCAGAGTCCGTCTCCGCGACCGTCGTCTTCGACGGAGCCGACAAGATGCAGCTTGTTGGGCTGTACCAGGATGTTTTCCCTGGACACGCTAGCCTTGGGAGGTTCGTTCTGGCCCTGCTTGGGGGCGTATCCGGTGTAGAGCGCCATCATCACGCCGCCCGACTCGTTGTGGGGGAGGTCCGTGTTCTTGAGGGCGTAAACCTTCGAGCCCTGACGGGATTCCTCGACAACCTTTGCGTAGGGGTTCCCGCGGGTAAGCGTTTCCTTGAGGCCTACGATGGAGATGCTTGAGTTGTCGTTGATGAACATCGGGGTGTTCTTCGCCTTGTCGCTTGCAATGACGTTCACGCCCAGGAGTTCCGCGGAACCCTTGTTGAAGTTGTGGAGGACCGTGTTGCCGTCTTTTGCGGTAAGGCCCAGGATCCAAATGGACCCGCCGTTGTTCATGATCTTTGGCCCCTTGGTGTCGCCCGTCATTGTAATCTGGCGGCCCCACAGGCGCTGCTGGTTTGTCTGAATGGTGCCTACGGCGACGTCTTCCATGAAGATGTCGCCTGTGGAGAAGTCGTCGGATTCATACGACTTGAGGTACATGTTCTTGAGAATTACGGTGCGCTTGGAACGGTTTGTGATACCGCTTGCAAACGTGGAAAAGCGCTCGATGGTGATGTCTACGAAGGCTCCGTCCTCGATGATGAACTTGCCCTTGCCGTCGATCTTGCCTTCGGTACCGATAAGCCTGTGGATGCGGTTCCTGAGGTAGATATCGCGGTTGATGGTCCAGCGGCCTCCCGGTGGGAAGAATATGGTCTCGGCACCGTCGTCGATGGCGTCCTGGATGGCCTTGGAGTCGTCCGAGCCGTCGTTCGCCTTGCCTCCGTATTCGCCGGTGATGGAAGTCCAGTACATGGACTTCTGCTCGGGGTTGCTCGGGGTCTCGGTGACGGCGAGCTTCATTGAGTTCTTGGGGCTGTGGCAGAGCTGGTGGTTCGCCTGCGTGGAGAATTCGACAATCTCGGTATTGGATATGGACTCGTTATAGGCCTTGTGTGTGCTCTTTATCTTGGACTTGTACTTGCTGACCACGACAGCGCGCGCAAACAGTTGCCCTTCGTTTACGATGGCGGTAATCGGCTTTGCGGCCTTCTTGCCTGGGTCGTATTCCAGGGTTCCATCTACGAGGACCATCGATGCGTCCTGCCCATGGTTGTAGATGGCGGTCGAACCACCCTTGTAGCGAAGCCCACGGATGGAAAGCATCTGGCCGTCGTTGTCGAGACCGAATTTTTTCTGGCCGCCGAGAGTCAAGTGCTCGAAGGTCATGCTGTTCGATGTGCCGGCGGTGTAGACGCCCACGTCGAACCCGTCGACTTCTACGTTCTTGAGGAGCAGGGGGCCGATGTTGTCGGTGAAGCCCAGGTCGATACCGTAGACGCCCGCGCTGTCGCCCGAGAAAACTTTCACATTGTTGATGGTTCCCTGTATGGCGGCGTTGAATCGGATACCGATGGCGCCCGGATTCTTTTTTCCGGTGCGGAGCGTGAGGTCGCGGATGGAGTTTCTCTGCCTCGGGTTCGGGCCATCGCCCGTGTAGATGACTGCTTGCGGGAAATCCGGGTTCTCGAAACCGGGAACGTCGTCCTGGAGGGCGATGATGGTTCCGCCCATGCTTTGACCCTGGAGGATGGTACGGCGGTAATCCTTTTCGGGCTTGCCGTTGGCCGAAGGCCACATGAGCGCCGATGAAATCTTGTAGATGCCGTGCGGGAGGTAGATTATGTAGTCGCCGTCCGGATGGTCGTTCAAGGCTCGCTGTATGGCCTCGGTATCGTCGGTCTTGCCGTCGCCTTTGGCGTTATAGGGTTCCTCCTTGACATTTACGACATCGGAGCCCATGGGAAATTCCACCTGGGCATAAGCGAAAAGGCTTGTTGTACAAAGTATCGTTAAAAAAGAGCGCAAAAAAGACATTGAAACCTCGTTCGGGGTACCATACACCCTTAAATTACTTTTTTTACGGGGAACGAGGAATCCTGTCTTGCAAAAAAGGGCAAAAAAAAGGAGCCAGGCAATGCAAGTGCGAACACTTTCGCTGCCTGGCTTTTGGGGTTGGTTTGGAGTGCTTATAACTATAGAAATTTAACGGGGAACTGGCAGGCTTTTGGGCGTAAAAAATCTGCGCGTGTGATTTTGCTCACTTTTTGCGAAAAACGCCCTATTTATAATAGTACTTGAGCCCGTTCGGGAATTCCAGCGTCTGCATGCCGCTCGTGCTCACCTGCGCCACGGAGGTCACGGAACCGCCGTAGAGGATCATGCTTCCCGAGCCCTTCGGGGCGAAAGCCGCGTTCGCGCTGCCGTAGGCCGTGCCTGCGGTGTAGCTGGTAGCAGAGCAGTTCGGGTATTCCTCGGTCTGGTTTCCGAAGGCGAGCAATACGCCGCCCGTGATGGTGAATCCGTTGTCGGTGTCAATCAGGCCACCTGCGCCGTTAGTAGCGCATCCGCCGCTGCTACCGCCCATGCCGCCTCTGCTGCTACCGCCCATGCCGCCCGAGATGCTGTTGGGGATTTCAAGGATGACTACGCCGCCGCTCTGCTTTGCCGTGCCGTTCGCGTCGAGCACGTCGATGTCGTTACCCGAGGCGCTGATATAGTGGTAACCGCCGGTGATGACGATGTAGCCCTTGCTGCTGCTCTGCATGCCGCCACCCATGCTCCAGCCGCCCTGGCTGCTGCCCGTGCTGGTAGAGCCGTCGACAGAACCGCCTGCGGCGTTCCATCCGTCATCGGTGCCGTATGTCGCGGTGACACCGCCTTCGGCGAAGATGTAGAACGCTTCCATGCCTTCGCCTGCCTTCTCGACGTTCACGGTAGAACCCGAGAGGTACAGCGCGGAATCCGCATGGATGCCGTCGTCGCCCGCATTGACCTTGATATTGCCGCCGGTTAGGACTACGTTCAGGTCGCCATGGATGCCATCGCCGCTGGTCGTGGTGATGGTGATATTGCCCTTTTCGACATCGACAAGTTCCTTGCCCTTGAGGCCGTGGTTCTTTGCGGTTACGTTCACGGTGGTTTCTCCGCGGAAGCGCAGGTCGTTGCTCGTATGGATTCCGTTGTTATAGTTGCCCTTCACGGTGAGAGTACCTTCGCCCTTGATGGTGAGGTCGTCTTTTGCATAGATGCAGGCGTTTGTGGTATCTACCTTGGTCTCGTTGCTTGCGTTCACGTAGGTGAAGGTCTTGGTGCGGTTACTTGCATCGGAGAGGGTGTTCTCGGTGCCGCTCTTGGCGACGACGAATGCCTTGCTCGCCATCTGCACGTAGATGACCGCATCGGTGTTGTTGGTGAGCGTGAGCCCGCGCAGGTTCAGGTACACGCCGCTGTCGCTCTTGGGGGAGTACACACGAATCTGTGCGTCGCTACCCGTGTAGGAACCACTGAAGTCGTAGTCGCCCGCGCAGGTGATCAAGACTTCGCCGCCGTTCACTTGTACACAATTATTGTTGTTCGTGACCGTTGCTCCGCTTGCCGCGTAGGTGATTGTGGGGGTGTTGCCGTTGCTGGGTTCAACGACAGGGTCGCTGCCCGTGCCGGCGGAAGATGCAGGCACATTGCCAGTAGAAGATGTGGGCGTGCTGCCAGCAACACTACTGGAACTGGCGTCATCGCCTGTGGCTTCGGACGAAGATGACGCGATAGCTTCTGTAAGGAACTGCTTGTTGCATTCGCCATCGAAGAAGAATGTCGCTCCATTTGTGTCGCGGTAGTAGGAAACATCTGCAAGCTTGTAAAGGAATGTTGCCGTACCGGCATCACATGTGGCTGATGCAGAAGATGGAATGGCGGGTATATCTTCGGGAGGCAACGGTGCCGCGCCCGGGTCCTGCGGGAATTCCGTTGCTGCGGAACTTGATGGCGCCTCTTCTGTGGGCGTGCCGATAGTGCCGTCCGGGTTAATCCAGAAGGCGAGATTCCCGCTTGCATCGAGGCACATGACTGTGGCTCCGTCGGCTGCGTAGAAGCCGGAGTACCCTTCGGCGAGGCAGATGTTGGCTGCCGTTTCGTTGCCTGTGGTGGCGCCGTCGCCGGCAGGGGCCTGTACGCCCGTGGAATCGTCGGAACATGCGGCCATTAGGCCGAATGCGAGAACAGAAGAAAGTGCAAGGCTCTTATGTTTTTTTGTAATCATGGTAAACATCCCTTTTTGCCAAACAACAACCCGGAATGGGTTCGTTTCTACTTAAAAAGTTACCAAGTGGCTGGCGCACTTTCAGGTTATTTTTTGTGTTTTTTGGAAAAAGATTCATCGATAATTGGGCGGATTTGTTCCGTTTGGAACGAAAGCGGACGAAAACAATCCTGTTGCGAAATTGACAACATTTTGTGCAATCAAAAAAAACTACATTGAGGTTATGATTCTTGTAAAATCACGCACTCTGGCTTTGGCGACGGCCTTCATGTCGCTACTCCCGTTGCAGACACTTGCTGCATCTCCTGTTGTGGGCGTGGAACGCACGCATAATTTGCGCACGCTCGAAATGGCTCCGATGCTGTTCGAATACCACAGGCAGACCGTGGGCAGCGAACGCCAGTTCTTTACCTACCCGAGGCGCGATACTTCGTTTATCCGGCACTTTACCGAAACGGAAGGCAATGCGCTGCTTTATTACGATAATCTGCGTGGCGGAGCGATTGCCGGGCGAGGGCTTGAACTTAAGTGTCATGAGGGCGATAGTGTTTGCGTCAAGAATCAAGAAGCTCTTGGTGCAGGGCGTCTCCCGAAATTTGGTATTGCGACGAGCGTGGTGGGTGGCATTGATTATCGCGCTGGAGAGTATGTTAACGACATTGACCGCCGTGGAGGCAAGTCTATTGGCGATACCATCTGGCCGAGTGTCGATGGAGGCATTTACCTGCGTGGCTATGCTGATTCGCTAGAGTTTGTGCTCGATGCCCGCATATACGATGAAGGCCACTCTGCAAAAAAGCCGAGGTCTTGGGACCGCGAGTTTTTGGAGGTCCAACGCGAAGAAAATAATTCTGGCGTTGAATACACGAGCTATGCGCGCTACCGTACGCACTTCGCTTTCAACTACGACTGGATTCGTGTTGACCTTGCCCGCGATGTGTTGCACTGGGGCCCGGGTTACTACAATAACCTGAGCTTGAACCAGTTTGCGCTCCCGTATAATATGCTTTCTGTGGACTTGCAGTTTGGACCGCTTCGCGTCTTCAGCTTCTATGGAGATTTGCGAATCGACAAGAACAGCATGAGCATGAGCAACAAGGAAGAACGTAACGTTTTTGGCCACCGCTATGAACTTGCAATAGGGAACGGAACGTTCGGTATCAGTGAACTCACGATTCTCTTTGATAATCTGAAGCCTTGGCTTTTTGTGCCGACGGTGCCGCTGTTCATGGAAAAGGGTAACTATAGCGAAAATTCCAATAACGGTTCCCTTGCGTTTGACTTTAACTACCGCCTGTTCAATATGGCGAGAATCTATACGGAATTTTTCCTTGACGACATGGAATCTCCCATAAGCCTGGTGAAAAACGATAATATAGAAGCCAAGTGGGCATGGATGGTTGGTGCGCAGGTGGGCCATGACTTTATTGTGAAGGGGCATTTGCTGGAGGTGGGCTCCCTTGCAGAATATGCGCGCGTAGAACCCTATGTGTATTCGCATTTCGTGAAAAATACGGCGCAGATAGCGCATCTCGGTTACCCGCTTGGGAACCAGGGTGGCCCCAACAGCCAGACAATCGACTGGAACATTTATGCGCGCCTGGACAAGCACATTTATGCTTCGCTTCGCAATACCTGGTTCTGGAAGGGTAAGGATTACGGGAGCGCCGTGAACGATACGACTCCGGCTCATAACCACATGAAGATTCCAAAGAAGTTCCTTGACGGAGCGAAGATGCAGTACTCGCTTACGCCCGCGATTAGCTACGAAGGCCAGTATGTGAGCTTTATGGGCGAGATAACCTTCATTGATGACCGCAAGGCGTATATCCGCGCCGGCTTTAAGTGGTGACTTGTATGAAGAAACCTGAACTTTTAGCGCCTGCGGGTGATTTGACCCGCATGAAGTATGCGTATGCCTACGGCGCAGATGCCGTATATGCGGGGCAACCTGCATTTAGCTTGCGTTCGCGTGAAAACGGGTTCAAGAACCTAGACGACCTTGCCGAAGGTATCGCGTACGCGCACGCCCTCGGGAAAAAGTTTTACCTTACGAGCAACGTGATTCCCCGTAATGTAAAGGTGGAGGCGTTCCAGAAGGCGCTTTTGCAGGCGATAGAACTCAAGCCCGATGCCCTTATTGTTGCAGACCCCGGTTTTGTCGGCTGGCTCCGTAAGACTTGTCCCGATGTGGAAATTCACTTGTCTGTACAAGCGAATACAACGAACTACCTTGCTGCAAAGTTCTGGTACGACCTAGGAGTACGGCGCATTATTTTGAGCCGTGAACTTCGTTTGTCTGAAATTTTAGAGATAAAGGAACAGTTGCCGGACCTCGAACTAGAGGTGTTCGTCCATGGTGCAGTTTGTATGGCTATGTCGGGACGTTGTATGTTGAGCAATTGGGTTACGCACCGCGATGCGAACCAGGGCGCTTGCGATAACAGTTGCCGTATGCCTTACCGCCTCTATGCGAATTCTGGCCCGCAGGCTCAAGATTATCGCGAACACGAGGGCGAATTTAGCTTGCAGCGTACCGATCGCCCTGAACTTCCTCCGGTCGCTTTGGACGAAGATACCTGGGGCACATACTTTATGAGTAGCCGTGACCTTTGTGCACTCGATGTCATACCTTCGCTTGTTCAAGGTGGGCTTGATTCTTTTAAAATTGAGGGCCGTACGCGTTCCGTTTACTATTTGAGTCAGGTGGTGCGCGCCTACCGTATGGCAATCGATGCTTCTGTGCAGGGGCTGGAATCGGGTGCGGAGTGCTCTCCGGAACTCATTCCGCAGGAATCCCGCAGGGCGATAAGCTTTGTAGATGGTCGCGGGTTCATGCCGGGGTTCTTGAAGGGGCCCTTGCCGCAGAACTACGAATCTACCCATGTAGCGGCTGAGGGCGGGTGTGTCGCCGCGCAGGTTCTCGACTACGATCCGGCCTCCAATTCCTTCCGTGTGAACGTGAAGAATCCGTTCTCGATGGACGATAAGCTCGAACTGATGACCCCTTCGGGCATGGCTCCCTGCGAGGTTGCGGGACTTCTGGATTTTCGCGGTGCTGCTGCCGATAGGTTGAACCCTGGTACGGAAGGTCGTGTCCTCGTGCAGGGCGATGTGCTTGGGAGCACAGGGAATGCCGAATTTGGCTTTTTTGTAAGGAAAATCACTGCATAAAACACTTCAAATTCATAGATTTGTGGCATGGCGGTTGATGAAGCGACAAAAAAGCAAGACGAGTTGGAGTTATACCAAATTGACGACAAGGCTATTGTTCCCTTTTTTAGGGAACACTTGGATGATTTGAAAAAATTCCTCGATTCCCACAAGGGCGAAAACTTATCGCTTTTGGAACTTTTGAAGCAGTTTATACGCACATATCGTCTTCCATTTAACATGCATCGTTATATGGAAGTACAGCGAACGTTCATACAACAGACACTGCGTAGCCAGCTTGAGAACCGCCAGGCTGCGGTGAGCAACTGGATCCAGGAACATGCGGGTAGGCATCGTGACCGCATGATCCAGCTGCAGTGCCTCTACCTCGAGCGTATCAAGGATTCGCTGATTCCTCAGGTGAAGGAATTGCTGGAACATCGTATAGAATCTTTAAAAACAAGGGAATCGGACCACGATAATTCCCAGGGTGCCGCGTAGGCGTCTGTCACACAGAATTTAAAGTTATATTTCCACCAGAAACAAGTTCAGCGTTCTGGTGGATTTTTTTATGACTTTTTTTTCAAGAAAGCAAAATTTATCGCACATTGCTCCTGCGATGTTCTTTTCGGGGCTTTGTGCTGTCGCTCTTTCTTTCGGCCTGAGTGCTTGCGCCTCGGGTGATTCCCCGAAGCCCGCGACAGAATCGACGGCGGTCCCCGCAAGTGTGTCGGGCGTGACGGCGTTACCGGTGGATTCGATGGTCCCGACGACCATGTTCGAGATGAAAGTCGTGGATGCCGACAGGCAGGTGCGTGTGGTTGGCAAGCCGACACTTGCCGCACTTGACTTTGCCGCCTACTTCGTGAACCCGATTCGCCTTGCGGGCAAGGACGAAAAGCCCGAGAACTATGCGGGCAAGATGGCGCAGGCGAAGTTGCCGGAATACCCGTTCCCCATGCTGGACTCGCTTTCGGAATATGAGCCTGTTGCTGTAGCAGGGCGCCAGCCTATGGCCTGGGAACCGCTTTCCAAGATTCTCTATGCGCAGACGGGTAACGATTCGCTGGCCCAGATGCTTGGTGCTATCGAGGCGGTCAAGTGGGACGAACCTGAGGTCTTCCGCGCTTTCCAGAGCGTAAGCCGCCTCTGGGGGATCCCGATGAGCGATGGTTCCGTCGAGTGGTGGGCAGAGGTGATGCCCGCACCCTGGACGGGGCGAACTGCGTTCTATGGAAGGTTGAAGTATGCATCGGGTGGTGAGACTGCCGAGGTGCTCAACTACTACCTGACTGCCGAGATGAATGCCGATGATGCCATGAACTGGGCGCGCACGCTTTCTTCTTACTGGTACCCGACGCTCAATACCGACCTGGAACCGCATACACCGGGAAGTTTCTGGCCAGAGGGCTCCAAGATGCAGCCCTTTGCCGTGATGCGCGGAAACCCGATGGGGAAACCCATGTGGATCGCTTTCGAGGTGCCAGCGTTCCGCCTGAGTGCAGAACAACTCCGCGCGAAGGCCGTTGCCGATTCGCTTGCGGCTGCGGGCGAGGTGGTGCCGGTGAATCGCGTGCTTGACAGGGATTCCTCCTTCAGACTTTCGACGCTTGCCTCGCTGGAAGGCAGTTGCCCAGCGAATGCAGAGACGGTGAAGTTCCGCTCGGCGCTCGAGAAGACGCTTGCGAAACTCCCGAAGGAACAGAATGCCTGGGCGACTGCGGGAGCATCGCCCGCAGAGACCTTCCTCTGGTTCCGCCGCAATGCGAACTACCTGCTTGCAGACAAGATAACCGGGCAAGATAGCCTGCACAACCCGCTCCCGCGCCTGCTGGAACTTAAACACTACCTGGATTCCATCGGGGTGCAACTGCTCGTGGTTCCCGTTCCCGTGAAGGAAGAAATTTACGCCGAGCGTCTTGTGGCGGGGACGCCTGCTGACCTCTGCGTGAACCCCGCGGGCCGCGAATTTACCCGCGAGATGCTTGCCGCAGGGCTTGACGTGCTCGATATCTACCCGGCGCTCATGGCGGCCAAGGCGGGCGACGAGCCCCCGCACTTTAGCTACCAGCGCTACGACACGCACTGGTCGCTCCCCGGTATGCTTGCCGCCATGGAACAGCTTGCCGCCCGCGTGACGCAGTACAGCTGGTACGGCGATGCCGGAGCGAAGCCGGGTTCGCTCAACATGCAAGAGACGACGACCTTGCGCGAGGGCGACCTGGTGGCGCACCTGCCCGATGCGGAGAAGGCGAAGTACCCTGCAGATACATTG
>Ga0247609_10002281_pt1 | contig 20630 bp, 28 predicted proteins | sample 172DNAGHGlowgp2_FD_193487 | JGI IMG/M metagenome (GOLD analysis project Ga0247609, IMG submission 193487) | Sheep rumen microbial communities from Palmerston North, Manawatu-Wanganui, New Zealand - 1728 DNA GHGlow gp2 | ecosystem: Host-associated > Mammals > Digestive system > Stomach > Rumen ...
TGCAACGAAGATCGACTCCATCTACAGACAATTCGTGACCACAAACAGGACAAACATCCGGAACAACAATTTCGCGAGAATTAGCCGGATTCTCGATGATCTTCACGATTGCAGGAATGATCTCACCTTGCTTTGAAACCAAAACTCTGCTGCCATATTTGACACCAAGCTTCTTAATGAAATCGACGTTGTTTAGCGTAGCGCGGCTAACAACAGTTCCAGCGATTTCCACTGGATCCAAAATAGCAACCGGAGAAAGGCGTCCGTTTTTAGAAGGAGATCCCCATTCAACATCAATGACGGTCGTTTCAGCAACAGATTCATTGACCTTGAAAGCAATTTGGTTTTCAGGAATCAGAACGTCTTCGTTGCGATAATCGTCATCTGAAAGAACAAGTCCATCAATCCCATAGGGAAGAGGCTGTTTGACGTAATCGCGCAGCTCATCGTTGAAATTCTGAAAACCCTTTGCAGTTTTGACTTGAAGTTCAACAACTGTAAACGATTTGTGCCATGCCGTGAAGAATCCGTTACGTTCTAGAATCTCGAACTGCTCCTTCTTCGTGAACTTCTTTCCAAAAATCGTGTAAGCAACAAAAGTGATGTGTTTTAGATCATCAGTGACTTCCTTGCGTCCAACAATTCCAGCAGTAGCATTGCGCGCATTCGCAAAATCAAGTCCGGCAAAATCATCGTCAAGAATGACAAGTTCACCACGAATGTCTACAGTTCCCCAAATGTCGATTGCGCGAGGAATCTGCTTGACCTTGAAAATCTTGTCAGTGATGTTCTCTCCTTTGAATCCGTCGCCACGAGTAGTAGCTGAAACGAGCTTGCCATTTTCGTAATGGAGACGGCAAGAAATACCATCGACCTTCGCGCTAACGTTCAGCGCGTTGTTTACGTGTTCGTTAATCCAAGCGCAAAGAGTTTCAGATTCTTCGTACTTGAATTTAGCAAGCGATCCCATGGCATAGGGATGCTTAACCTTGCCCGCTGTCTCAAACAAAGTAGACCGAAATTGCGTCCATTCTTCTTCTGAAAGCTGATTCTGAAGTTCATCGCATAGATCATCGTATTCTTGATCTGAAATAATCGTGTTGCCAGATCGATAAGCCGAATTTGCTGAAACGATCTTCTGCTTGAGTGAATTGATGTCTGACATTGTAGATTTTCCTTTCGTAGTGATATTATACTCGATTGCGCGTTAGATTATGCTGAAAATCGAGACAAACCGAAATTTGTCTCGACTTCCAAGTGTTGAACTTTCAACGGTTACGCCGCAAGCGCTTTTCTGACAGCATCATAACGAGAAGCATCTAGCTGCTCAATGATGATCTGATAAGGATCGAGCTTGTTGGACATGACCATTCGCATGATGCTTTGGCTGAATCCAGAAAGCAGTCCAAGTCCCAGATCGTTTTCAGACAAAGGCAGTGTATTCGTTCTTGAACAGATATTCCAGAAGAAGAGTTTGGGCAACTGATACCCAGCGTCGTTCCACTTGCGCTCAATTTCCTTCATCAGTCTTTTATCGGGATTGTTGCACATCGTGTTAAACTCGCCATCGCTGAAACAAATCAGGCCGGGAATTTCTTCTTGCTTCAAATGTCCCTTGACTGCCGCGTCAAGCACCAGATCGAAGACGGCCTCAAGGTTTGTGCTACCCCAATCAGCGTGACGAGTCGAAATGTTCAACTGATTGCGAAGAGATCCATCCGTGTCAACTTCGTAGAAAACGGGATTTGAACCAAACTCAATCACCTTTCCACGCCAAGGTTCGGCGTTGATTCCGGCAAAGTAAAGTCCAAGCCCCATAGCAACGTCAGCTGCACGAAGCGAAGTTCCTCCAACCGAAGCCCCATACATCGAACCAGAACCGTCGATTACTGGAATGAAATTCGCGATACCTTCCTTGCGGCCCTTTGAAACCATGTCCTTCCAAGCAGCTTCGAGAGTAGCGTCTTTCTTTTGAATCTGATAATTCCAACCAGATCTAATGATATACTTGTTCACGATTGTTGGACAATCAAGAACGCCCGTATTGATCTTAGCGCCAGACTCCGGCTTTGCAAGATCAGCAAGCCACTGACGGCGACGTTCTTCATCATGCTTCAGGAAGCTGTTTCTGTAGATGACTCCCGCACGAGAAGGAACCGCGTTGTAGTCGATTTCTGACCACTTGTTCGCAGACATCTTCGTTTCTAGAATTTTTAGATAATCACGAAGGGAAGCCAGTGTCTTGCGATACTCCTTTTCCGTGATTCCAAGAACAATGCGCCAATGACGAGCGCGGTTTTTGGTTTCACGTGAAGAGGTGTTTGGCGAAGGAGCCCACTTTGCCATTAGTGAAATAGGCTTTTCAGCTTCCATACCGTCGATGTCTTTGTCCCATTGGTCCATGAAAAACTTGTTCGCCGCCTTCCGAACGCTTTCTTCAGACGCAGAAAGGAAATAAGACGTCAAATCGAAAAACGTCTTCCAAGAACCATATTCTGGAATCAAAGGAAGGAGCGAAATCGCTGAGGCTGGATCATTGTCTGCAAGCCACCCGAAAACCGCTTCGAAAACGCGCTTTTCTCCTTGACCGCCACGGCAGTCACGAACGAAAAACATTAGTTCTAGAGCGCGTTGCTTGTCTTCTGCGTAAACCTCGGCGAAATCACGTTGAATTTCGTCGATTCCTAGATTACGCATTGATCCTACCTTGAAAAAGAAATCTGTAAGAGCGTGGCCTGAACGAGCGTATCCAAGAGCTCCGTTCTCAGTCACTGAAACTGAATTTTCTGCATCGACCTTCTTGAGAGAAGTGAGAAACTTGTTGGTCTTCTTTGTCATGTTTGTTTTCCTTTCGTGTGTTGTTTTGTGTTGTTTGAATTACAAGACACCTGTTTGCTAGAATTTCTTCTAGATTGGAATCGAACCAATTACACCAGAATCGTTATGTGTTGCTGTGGGTGTCTTTATGTATCATGTGTCAAAATTTTCAAGACGCGATGGAGTTTCCTCCAATGATGGATTTGAACCATCTAACTTGATTTTTCTGATCTAGTATTTATCCAATGTTGATTTGCTGTATGCGTCTTTTTTAGATGATTAAAATTGGTGCAGAGGCCAGATCGTTTTCAGCATTTACGAGACGCGCTTACGACGATCTGCCGTCTGCTTGCTAACTATGCATTGATGATTATGGTTTGCTGTATGCGTCTCACGAAATTGTTTATGTCGATATTATACCGTCAAAATCGAAACGTCTCAAATGCGCTAAGAATGTTATTGATGCATTCATCAACAAAATAGTTCTTTTGAGCAATGAAACGAGGATTTTTTACTAGGTTAAGATTCTCGTATTGTTTTCGAGCCTTTTCACGTTCTTCTTTCTTCAGAAGTTCAGCTTCTTTTCTTACTTTGTCGTATTCTGCAAATCTGTCTTCTCTGCGCTTAATTGTGTCGAAGAACTCTTTTGAACGTTCAAGGTCTTCCTTTATCTTACGACCTTGATCCCAATTGTCCCAATCGATTTCATCTGTAGAATTCAACAAAGACATCAGATAATGACAATCGCGAGTCAGATTTACAACCTGATCTTCAAGCGCGCGAATGTGAAGTTCCTGAAGTGACATAGGACTTTTAAATAAGATTGCGTGATTAAGAACGATTTGCCTTTTTGACGAAACGGCCCTTGTTGTCACGATTCTGAGAAGTCGTCTGCGTAGTCCATGGCTTGACAACTTCCTTTTTAGAATTCGCCTTCACATGGTCATCGTCACCAACGAAATCAACGTTGCGCTGTGCGTTTCGCTTAGCTGCCTTCTTTGCCTTTTCAGCAAGAACATGCGCTTCTTGGTCATAGCCATTTTCGACAATCTTTTCAAGCATGCTACCCATGCCATTGCCTTGAACGATACCGTTTTCGTCAACTACACCATACGCCCGCTTGACGATAGCGTAAACTACAGCGTGTTCACGGTTGTACTCGTCTTTGTCTGACTTGCGGACAATGCACTTCGTTCCATCGTCGAAATAAACGATTGTAGCTTCCTTGTTGAAAATGACTGACTTCACGGCAGGCATGTTTACAGCGTTGTGTTCGTATTCGACGTATGAAGATCTGTCGTTTTCCGGAAAAACGTCATATCCAAAAATTGGACGAAAAATGTCGTTGACGATTTCTAGAGTAGTTGTAGTCATGTTGTGTTTCGCTTTCTTTTGTTTAGATGTTGTTATTGTACTTGTTTAGATTTCGTATGTTTCACCAAGAAGTTTTGCGCTGTGCTTTCCAGCTACAGTTCCAGGAAGTTTCACGCAGCATTCGACTTGTTTGAACGTGAACTTGTTTCTGTCAACGTTCTTTTTGGAACGATTTAGAGTGGAAAAAAATTCCTGAAGTGCGTTTCTGACAGTGATCTTCTTGTCGAGCTTGAAAGTTTCGTCTCCATCTGCGTCGAAGTATGCAGCGGATTCAGCCTTTGGATCAGCAATGAAAACTACTTCTTGCTTGTACTTTTCACACATTTCAATCGCAAACGACTTTAGATCTTCGAAGGAAAGCTTCTTGTTCTTACGATTGTGGTTGTAAACGAGAAAACTGCGTTCGACAACGTTGGTCTTTTCTCCAGTTTCCTTGTTGGTTTCAACGAAGCCTCCGTAAATTGGAGTAAAGGTCCATCCAGCAAAAGCAATGTCTTGTTTGAGCTGTTTGTCTAGCTTCTTGTTCTCCGCGTCTGTGTTTTCGCTGCGAGACGCTGAAATGATTGCATAACCATTTTTGGAATGGAAATCGACAACTCTGGAAAAAGAAACTTCCTTTAGCTCAACGTAAGTCGACTTGTTAGAATTCATTTTAGTAGTCATTTTCTAAAAACCTTTCATGTAGATATTATACTGAAGTAAGAATGGCTTTTTCTGTTCTTGCTTCTTCTCGCTCTTCTGCTTTCATTTTTTGCAGAGCTTTAAGTTCCTCCGCAATTGATTCAAGCGCATGAACTGCGCGAGCAATCATGTCTGTTTCAAATTGTGTGAGCATTTTTGTTGTCCTCAGTTGTCTTTTTTGGAAACAGTGTTTCAAGCTTGTTGTCATCGGCGGCTAACATGTAATTCAGTTTCAGCGGAGCAATTTTTGTGCGAACCATCATATCCTCGCCTGGATGGAACTTAGCGTATTTCGGATCGATCTTTTCAACAGAAGTCCGTTTTACAAGCCAATGTCCATACAAAATGTCGTTATCAATATCTCTGATGTTATGTCCTGCGTCAACAAGCATCTTCAGCCGTTCTTCCTGCGACTTTCCAAGAAGCTCCTTGTGGCTGAACCACCTCTGAGCATACTGGTTGATGGCTCCTCTGTAACAATCGTTTTGTCTCCAGACAAAACAGTTCACAAGCTCCATCAAGTCTGGAAGTTGCACGATTCGACAGTCAAAAGAAGGGGCAGAATCACTCAAAATCTGAAGATCTTTTACTTCAATGTGAAGTCTATCATTGCTGACAGTGATGTTTTTGTAAAAAGCCATTCCAGCATAAGAAGCGATATTTGATACAAGCTTGAAATACTTGCCATCAAACGGCGCTGTCTTAATGTTCTTCCAGCCTAATGAGATCTCGTCTGAATGAATCTCAGCAACATCACACTTGAACTCATTCATTAAATCATATGCAGTCATTTGCATAAGCTGAGTAAAGACGTATGAACGTTTCTCAGCAGGAAGATCCTTGAATGGATATCCAAGATTCTTCGTCAGCTTTGAAAAGTGGCGCCCATCGATCCGCGCATAAAGAGGAAGATCAGGAATGAGCAGCTGCCCATTTGCAACTTCCTCGTAGCGTTTCATGCGCTGTCCAAGTGCATCGTATTTGTTTTCTTTACTCATTGTGGTTGATCCCAAAGAATTTTGAAGTTCACAGTCTGCGTTGCAGTCCTATAATCAGGTTCGACTTCGTATCCAAGATACTGAAGCCAATCGCGGATTCCAAGATAAACAGGCTGTGACTTATAGATCTGAAGAGCATTTACATCATCATAGCACGCCATGCTTTCGCCATTAGAGATTTCCTTCTCAATGATCCGTTCAATCTCTTTACGAATTTTATCAGGAACAAATTCAGCAGCAAGCTCAATGTTCCTTTTTTTAGTAGCTTCTAGAGCTTCTTTAGCTGTCTTCATTACAAACATCCTCCACAACAACCACCGGGAACGTTTTGATTCATCACCTCAAGAATGTCTTTCAGCCTGTCCCAAATCTCTTTCGGGTATTTATCCTCCTTTATCTCGTCGCTCATTATCCAAGGACAATCTCCATCCACCCACTCATTCCAATCATCATCGAAGCCACATCCACCACCAGATTTCCAAAATGGATCAAGAAGATTCTTGTTCTTCTCATCATTCCCGTCATACCAGTGATAACCAAATCGATACTGCTTCCCATCAACCTTGACCGTCAAAATGCCACGACAAAGATTTGGATATTCTCCTTCGTATGAAATGAATTCTATAGCCATATTTTCCTTAGATGTGCTTCTTCATCGCCTTGCCGTGAACCTTCGCCCACTCACGGTATCCCGGGTGCGCGAGCAGGATCTTCGTGTAATCCTTGTTGATCTTCTTGTGAGCACCGTCAAAAGACATAGCATCGACTAGCGCCATCGTAGCGAAGTTAGAAGGCAGCTTCGTGGCGATGCGGAAGAATCCAGCAACGCGCTTCTGCTCGTCTTCCTCGTCTTTGCCTCTCCAAAGATGGTAAACCATCGCTGCGACCATCGCATACTGTTGGTCAGCCTTGTCGGGAATTACGATTGGCTTCTTTGGATCGACCATCATATCAATGATGTTTTCGTAAACGTCCCGATTCTTGTAGAACTCCATGAACTCAGATCCAGCTCCAGGACCAACAAGACCGTAAACGATCTTTTTGATGATTGTCTTTTGCGCCTTAGTCTTTTCCATGATGTCTACCATGTGAGACACCTTTTCCCAAGAACGAGGAGACGGCCAACCACATTCAAGATTCTCACCATCCATGTGGTGGAGCATTTCGGGACGATAACGGATGAAACCAACAACCGAAGGATTGATTCCAGCGTTGATAGCCCAACGAGCCCATTCCTCAGAATCTTCAGCAAGTTCGACGTGCATGAATCGGTTAGCAAGAGCAGAAGACATAGTCACAGCAGTAGCACGGTCTTCGATTCTGTTTCCAGCAGCACAAATATACCACCCGTCAGGAACCTTGTAAGTATCACCAAGACAACGGTCGAGGACGAGCTGATAAATGCAAGTTTGCAGCGAGCGGTCGACAGAAAGAAGTTCGTCTAGAAAGAGAATTCCCTTCGAGTTGGGATCCCGTGGCCAAAAATCGGGCGGATTCCACTCCATTGAGTGGTTTTTCGTGTCAACAGAAGGAAGACCGCGAACGTCAACCGCATCCATCTGTGCAAGACGGATGTCCCGAAACTCGATCCCAAGTTCATCAGCAACTTGACGGACAATCTGCGACTTTCCGATGCCGGGAGCTCCACGAATGATTAGCGGAGGAAGAATGTTAGCAAGTTCGGGGCTTTCAAGCAACCCATTGACCTGCATGACGAGAATGTCGTGCAATTCTTTAGCAGTGATCTTGTTAGACAACGTGTCAACAGTCTTAGCTTTTGCGTTCATTTGTTTCCTTTTCTTTTGTTAAGCGTGTGAAAGTTCGATGTTAAATCAACATCGTTATGAATATAATATACCTAGTTTATCGCTTCTTAGAAAGAATTTCGCCCGTGTTCATTATGTTCAGCTTTTTCAGATTGTCTACATGAAATTTATCGTCATCGTAGATGAAAACATGAAGCTGACCATTTGAAGGCGATCTAACGCTTTCAAGCAGAAAACCATTCATCATTGTCGGAATGTCTAGAAATCCAAGCAAGTCTGCTATAACAGATTCATCGTTTCCAGAATACGCGCAATGAATGCCTTGATTATTGCGAGCGAAACAGTGTGGAGCGAAGTAAGACGCTGAAAGTCCTTCATATTTGTTATCTGACAAAAAGTCCTTCAGAATCGCTTCAACATCCTTTAGTCTTTTTTCGCGTTCATATGCATCCATTTTTAGATTTCCTTTCGTGCAGATATTATACCGAAATTTTGCAAAATAGATGCCGCGTCTTTAGTGTGGCATAGTTGTCACCGAAAAAAGAAAAACGCAGTCTAAAAAGACTGCGTTGAAATTTCAACTACTTATGAGATTCAAGCAAGTCTTCTGAGCTTGTAAACTACAGAATCGCAGATTTCGCAGAACTCACCAAGAATGTTGTCTGGACCAGCTCCAAATTTTCCAACTAAAGCTTCAGCTTCAGCTTTGATTGCAACAATCTTGTCAATTGATGCGTCTGTAAAAGCTGAATCAATGTCAATATTAGTGAATTTTGCTGGTTGGTCAATAACTCCGATTTCAGCTTCTAGAAGTCTATCACCAACATCATCACAAGCTTCATAAAGTTCCTTTAACGCTAAGTGTTGAGCGTTGCGAGTGCAATTCAAGTGCCACAGATGAGTTTCAACTCCGAACGTCAAGAGCTTTGAGCCAAAATCCATTAGTGCATTAGTTTCAGGTGCCATTGTGTCTTGTGCTGCAACTTCTGGCGTTTCAGCTGGAAGTTGATCTGCCATTATGTTCAACGTTTTTGAATCTTCGAAGGCTTCAACGATTTTCATTCCTTTATGCGTGTCTAAAAATTTTTTAGTAGCTTCTAAAAGGTTTCCCTTGTAATTTTTTACTGTGTACTTTTTCATGTTAGTTGTAATGTGTTATCTTTTGGGAAACATATTTTCGACATCCTTGTCGCTTAATGTCTTTCCCCATTTGAAAGCGTCTGCAAAGCGTTGCATAAACGTAGAAGTTGGTTTTTTATTGCTGCCTTTGACGAATTCTAAGATCTTGAGAACATTTGGAACAAAAGAATCAGTGATGAATTTTTCTAAAGCGCTAACATCTTTCAAAAATCCATATCTATGTTCACCTTGAATGATTGTCTTAACATCGCCAAACCCGTTGTAAAATCCTTCTACATCATCCCCGAACAAAAACGCCATGTGAATTTGTATTTTGTCGTCTTCTTTTGGCTTCTGAACCTCGATGCCTATTTTTGCGCCTTTAAGCAAATCATCAAGTTCAGCTACGAGTTTTCCATTTGGTTTTTCCTTTACGTCAAACTTGTCAAGCGCTTTGACGAATGCGTCTTTAGCAGCTTTTTTAGTTTCGTCGAAATCTAACACAGCACTTTCCTTTGCTAAAATCTTTAGTTCATCGTCTTTTTCTGCAGCTTCAACGATCTTGACTTCCTTGTGGGATTCACAAAATTTAGTCAATGATTCTAAAAGGTTTCCATTGTAATTCTTTACTGTGTATTTTTTCATCAGTTTTCAACAATATCTTGCACATATTTACACAAATGGCGAGAGAAAGATGCTACCTCTTTAGGATCGTATATGAATCTCGCTAAAATTTTCTGACTATGTAAACTTTGTAGCACTCCAATGTAAATAACTATGTGAAGATAAACGATGCTAGATTGATTTGTCAAGAAGACAAGCGGAAGAAGATGCTTTCTGGAACTGAACGATTCCAGAACCATCAATCGAAGGTTGACGCAATAAGATGCCGGGTCTTCAGCCCGGCATAGAGTTCACACTGCAACAAACTGTTTATGGCAGCTTTTATTTGGTTGACGTTTTTGCTGATGATTTTGGTTTTTCCATAGACGTTTAAGTCTTCGTCTGAGAACAAAGTCCACGTGCTAAGTTCTGGATGTTCTATGTTGAACACGTATCTAACAGAAGAATATTTTGTCCAAACAGATGAATCTCCGTCAAACATTCTAAAAGCTATTTCTAAAAGGTCCTGTATTCCGTAATCTTTTCTAATAGACATAGCGCACTTGACAAGACCAAAATCTAAAAATGATTCATAAGTGTTTAGAGCTTTGTTCTGCAAAGAACTAAAGTACGTCTTGTTGAAAAACCTAGTGAAATTCTCTTTATCCGTTAGTTTGTTGTTCTTGAACATTGTCAGAACAAAAGCGTTCTTTCTTTTCAGATATTGCAGAATGAACACATAATTTCTGTAGATTCTGTCGAGTACATCAAAAGAAACTGGAGCTTCTTTTTCGTCGATTGCATGGATTGTCAAGTTTGGACAGACGAAAAGATAGACAGCAAGCTCTCCGTTTGATCCTTGTTGCATTAACCTAGTCAATTCTTCATGGCGTTCAATGTCGCTATTTTGCATCACGATATTACGCGAAAACGAGTTGCGCTTTTTAGCTAACAACTCGTCAATCGTGCATTCGATGAAATCTTCTATCTTCATCAGCTTCTGTCTCGACTGCTTTTCAGACGAAGATTCTGTCCCCAAGGAAGTTCTTGCCCGTCTCAGTCAAAACCCAGAGAACGGGATATTCGGGCGGTCTTTCTGGGGTTGATGTGTAACCATCTGTAAGACAGATCACACAATTCGGCGGTTCAATGCAGTTCTTTTCAATCCATTTGAAAACAGGATTGTGGTCAGTTCCTCCACCTCCATACATCTTCCATGTTTTGTTAGTTGGAGGATTCACGTCATCAGAATAATGTTCTACCTTCTGAATTTCTGCGTCACAATAAATCACGTCAAGTTCGTATTTGCCAAACGAATTCAGAAGCCCAACCAATTCAGCGAAGAACTTCGAAAGGTCAGAAATGCAAGACCCAGACGTGTCAAGCGCAACAACGCCTCTGAACTGCTGCTGACGAGTCGATTGCAGATACATTCCTTTCCAAACGTGACGGCGGTTAGGAGGAAGCCATTGACGGTTTCCGCCAATCGTCTGCGTGACGAATTGACGAAGCACCTGTTGCCAAGGAATCTCGTTCTTTGGAAGATCGTCAACAATTCCTTGCAGGTGGGCAGGTAACGTTCCACGATTGCGCTTGCGAGTGAAGTCAGCTGCAGCTTTGATCTTGCCACAAACTCTGTCTTCAATCTCCTTCGGATCATCGTCCTTTGAATCAGGATCTTCCTTTTTGTTGTGCGAGTCGAAACCTTTGCCTTTTTTAGCGCCCTTCAGATTCTTAGATTCCTTGCCTTGATTCCAATCCTTAGGAATGTTTCCAATAGCACTTTTGCCTTCTTCGTCTCCGAATTCTCCACTTCCACCGCTTCCATTTCCTTCGAAGTCAGATGGCTTATCGCCTTTTCCGAGTTCGTCAGACGAAATCGTCATCTTACGAGCGTTTTTCTTTTCTTCTTCGGTTAGTTCTTTTCCAGATCCAAGCGCCTGTCCCTTTTTCGCTTGCTGAAGAAGTCTATCGTAAATCTCTTCAGCTGACAGTTCGCTCCACTCAGATTTGTGTGGAAGCACGAAAGGAGCTTTCAGACCTTCTTTTGTTAGAAGAAAATGGATTTCAAGGTCAGTTGCCCAATTCATGAGTTCGGGGTTGCGGTTCATCCTGCGTAGAAAATGGCGAAGAATCACGTGCCAACATTCGTGGGCAAGAACGAACAAACGTTCTTCGGGATCGAGTTTAGCATAGAACAAAACGTCTACCCAGATTTTGTCGCCATTCGTGCAAGCAGTAGGAACATCATCCCAATGTCCGACAAGAACATCAAGACGAGAAATCACGTTGCCTGTAAAAGGAAACTTCGCAAGCAGCGTCTGCTTGTCAATTGCGATCTGTTCAGAAACCCACTTAATGAGTGCTTGTTCTTGAGCTCTTTTTTGTTCTTCAGTGAGTTCGCGCTTTTTAGGCGGATCTTTTTTCTGTACCTCTCCGTAACTCATTTGGATTTTTATCCTTTCATGGAGATATTATACTGAAATTTCAGATTTTTGGCACTATTGAAAATTCAATTAGTTGTATGATCCAATTCTTTTTCTTTGCGCTCAAGAAAAGCATCAATTTTTGCGTCTATTTCTTTTAGCGCGTTCATTGCTTTGTGTTTAGATTCGTCAAATGTACGATAAAACGCGGTTCCAAGAATGCTGCTTGTCGTTAGCAGAATTTTGTAGCGTATTTCATCTATCCAAAAATAATCTTGGTTGATCTTGATCTTTTTTGCACCAAGCATTTTTGTCTGAAACTTATAGATGGGAGATTTCCAAAGATTTCCTTCTCCAGATTCTTCTGAAAAAGCGCTTTTAAGACAAACTTTAGTATAGCTTGACACTGAAAATTTTTCGTCGTAGCGTTCTTCCCACTGTTTTTTAGATGAATTACTTTTAGATGAATTACTCGTGTCGTAAAACTTTTTCTGTTCAATCGCTTTCATTCTAATCCGCTGATACACAGCTTCCAAAGCTGTTTCGTCGTTGAAAAAGTACAAGCAAAGAAGCTTGTAGACAAACCAAAATTTGCAAGCGTTAACCGAAGCATTTGAATCAGCTTTCCAGAATAAATGCTCATTGTGATCTGTTTTTTGGAAGTTTGGATATTCATCGTTAGAATCGTATTTCCATTTGCAATAACTATAGTCTGGAGTTTCGTAGACGAAATGAAACTTGCGGGCGATGCGGTTTACGTCAATCGTCTTGAAACCTAAATAAGTGTGAGCTACACGTTCAACAACGTGCTGAAAACACGTCGTAAATGTATCAAACTCACTGATAGACAAATCGTCAATAGATCTGTATTTGTTGCTAAGTTCTTTTTCAGACATTTAGTTCAGTGTTTGCTTTGTTGGCAGCTTTCCACGTTCGACAAACGCAGAATCTACCGAAAAAGTTTTGTCGATGAAAGTAAGATAGTCGACTCGGTTAGAAGCACAACCAGTAACCATGAGGCTGCTTTCTTTCACACCAGGCATATCAACGACTAAAATCTTCTTTCCTTTCGCAAAAGCGTAGCCACATTCCCACGCTGTGCCGGTTGTAAGGCCATTGCGTCCAAAGTTGCAAAGGACGATCCATTCAGCCTGGTCGATTGCAACAACGTCCATCGTAAAGACGCACTGTCCCCACATTTCCATAGTGATTCCCCACTCATTAGGAACTTTGTGCAATCCAGGACGATAAATGTTTTCCTTGCCTTTAGCGTTGCAAAGAGCTTCATAGACATGATTGATTAGAAGCTTTGTCTGAGGATCAATGACAACTGGAGCTGCTAGGTAGTACTTCACTGTAGTGTCTCCTTTCGTGCAGATATTATACTTGAAGGTCTGATATCTGTATCGCATTGAAATATCAATACTTAGAAAGAAGAAACTCCGGAATGTCTACCTTGTCTTTTTCATATGCTGTCCAGGGATCTCCTATGCAATGAGCGTAGAAGATTCTGAACGCCTTGTATATGTCATTCTGTCTGAATTTCGGTGGAATGTTCTTCCATTCAGGAACTACTTTTTTCAAGTGTGCGCTTGGCATTTGTTCTGAGGCCGGTTTTGTTACGCACAAAAACTCAGCAAGATCGTATTGTTGATGTGGATGCCCGTTTCGATTAGCCCATTCACACACTCCGTTCCAAATGAAGTTCTCCAGATATTTCATATGCTCTTTGCATTTGCGAGCCCACTTTGTTGTTCTGTGAGTGAAGAAAGTGAATTTTAACGCGGTTCCTGGCTCAAACGAATAACCATTGAACAGCTGCTGCAAAGTGCTTTCCGCGCGGTTCTCAGCAAACCAGTAAGCGAATGCGCGTTTGTTGCGAATGCCTGCGAACCAAAACCGAACGCAAATCAGAATTTGAAGGCCAGCCTTTATGGACTTGTCTAAATATTTGTTCGTCAATAGATGCGGAGCAACAGCGGGGTCTGGATCAAGAATCCACACAAGTGGTGAATATGTCTTGTGTTTTTTCTTTTTGCGCGTTTCAGAAAGGATCTTAGAGCGCTGTGGCTTTTCGTCAAACATCAACAAGGCTAAGAATTTTTTACTGTGTAGTCTCTAATAAATTCTTTTACTGCTTTATCGCTTTTCAATTCTCTTGTCTTCTTGATAACATCGTATGGTATAGAAATGGCGTATATGTTATCAAGCGCGCTGACGTCGAAAATTCCAAGACAATCTGACATTCCGGTTGGTTGTGTTTCAAACGTGTCAAATGCGTTTAGACCAATTTTCTTCCAAAATTTGCAATATGCTTCTCTGATAGCACATCCATTTTCCCATTTTCTATCGTCATCAAGCACGTCTTTCTCAGTAAGTCCAACTTTCTTCAGAAAATTTGGCAATTCTTCTACCATTTCATTCAACGTGCGTAAATGCATTTGGTTTTCGCTAAAAACGTATTTGTTTCTTAGTTTTTTGACATCATATCCAGATTCAATTATTGGCTTGCAATATCCAGCACAAAATTGAATCATAGCGTCAAAAACATCTCCTGTGTTCCGCGCATACGAAATAGATTCATATGTGCTAAATCTTACACACGTTTTACCAAATTCCGCGTCTGTCTTTTTGCCACTTTCGCTAAAACGATTGTAAGTTTCTAATCCATGTCCGTTCTCTTTCACGCTACAAACATATACAGAAGAACATTCCTTTGGCTTGTTCTTGTTTTTCATCGCGTAATGTTTAGCATAATCTAAGTTTTTTGCAACGAAAAAAATTTTTTCTGGAGAAGGAGGATTGATTTTCAATTCATCTACTGAATCATATTGCGAACCATGAAACCAAAGCGTTTCTGGAACTTTTGCCTCTGTAATTTTTGTGCGTTTCATAATTGCGTTATTTACATTTTAGTAAATTTAGCAAACGTCCTCGAACTCTTCAAGTGTAATGTCGTTGATTCCTGGATGCATCGAATCTTTTACAGACAGAATTGGTTCCACTCCTTTTGGAATCTGCCAATCGAAGTCAATGCTGTTCCACTTCAAGCCACGTTCATCGCTTGGAGAATATACGTTGTCTACATTGTAGTGAAACACCGCATCTTTATCTCCACAGTTGTAAAAGCCGTGTGCGAAACCACGTGGAACGAACAGTTGTTCTCCGTCTTCAGTAAGTATGAATGAAAAAATCTTCTTGAAGGTTGGCGATTTTGGTCTTATGTCAACGACTACATCTAATACTTTTCCGTAAAGCACTTTCACCAGTTTTGCTTGCGGAAAGTTCTTCTGCCAATGCATTCCACGCAAAACGCGTGGCTTGGAAACAGAAACGTTTTCCTGGTAATTCCATCCATTCCATTCTTCAGACTTGCAATTGACGTGAGTTTTTGGCAAGCCTGTTTTTTCTAAGACTTTGAAAGATCCTCTAACGTCTTTGAAGTTCTTGTATCTGTCTAATAGAATTGGAAGAACGAAATCAGCCATTGTTTCGAGCTGCTCTCCTTTCTAAAATAGCCTTTTCACGGTCTATCCGTTCTTGCATTCTAGATTTGTAGCGCTTGAAAACTCGTTTTGGATCATAGACGTCGAACGTTCTTTCAGCTCGATCTCGAATGTGAGAAACAGGTGTTCCGTAAAGAGACAAAAGAACGTCTTTGTCGTTGATGTCTATCATTGTTCCGTCTTTTGTTTCATAACCAGAAAGTGGATACCTCTTCACTGGATTTTCGTTCGCTTTAGCCAAAAATTCATCGAAGTCAGAAAGCGCTTTGTTCAGGCGGCCTTTCAGAAAAGCAGCTCCTTCTCTGTTCGTGTCATTGTGATACAGCATGACGAAATCGTTTGGAATGTTGTAACCCCACCTCCAAGGAAGATTTGGTTCAGATTCCATCTTTCTGATCTTAGCTTCGAATTCCTCGTTGTCTACTACGATTCCTTCGTATCTATACTGATTGTTGTCCTTGTTCATCTTGTCTACATAATACATGTAGGTCAAAATGAATGTCTTGCTTTCGTTGAGTTTTACAGACAAGGACTTTAGAATTCTGAAGTGCTTTTCTTTTCTATAGACTTTCATCTTCGTTGTCCTCTTTCTCGTTATCTGCTTTGTTCTTACCGGCTAGAAATCCAAGTTTCAAAAGTTTCAAATTGAAAAGAACGTTGGAAAAGAATTTATGCCACGCCATGAATAGACCAAAAAGGTAAAACGATCCAATAATCAACGCTGAAATGAAAAACACTAATACTATCGGTGCCCAGAGAAAAACACTAGCAATCGACATCGGCATGTAATAATAACCAGTTGAATGACCAACGAACTTGATTATCAGCATTGCCATCGTAGCTGGCCAACACCAATCCATGACAGAAAAAATCGGATCGATGATTTTCTGAATTCTGTTCTTGAGACACTTTTCTAAAATGTCAGCTGTTTCTTTTTCTTCAGACGTAAGTTTTTCTTCAGCCATTGTTTTGTGATTCCTCTGTTTTTGTTTCGTATTTGTCTACTAAATCTTGGAAAATGATTGGCGCTATTTCGTAGAGATCGTTAAGAACTAGATGTGCTAACTGTCTGATTTCCCATTGCGCGCGAGGGGACAAACGAAGTTCTAGAAAATGTCTCCATTCACGAAAGTTGCCGGAAACGAAAATCTCCGTGTGACAAGCGTTTGGAAGAATGTAGCGAGCGTCTTCTTTTGGAATTCCGTCTTCGACCATGTCATTGTAAAGCTCTTCAATCTCTTTCATTAAAGCATTGAATTCAGTTTCATAACCGTTTTGTTTTAGCGATTCAGGCATTACAATTCCAAATCCGTCTTCGTTGCAGTACCTCTGCGACCTCTGACTGAAACTGAATAATCGATGTCTACATAGTTCGTGTGTCAAAGCTCTAGAAACTTCACTGAATTTGAAAGTTGCTGAAGCGTGTTCTATTGTTGAGGTGTGTCCTGATTTGATGAGACCTGTAAGAAACTTTTTGCGCTTTTCATAATCGCCGCACTGAGAATTGTAGCAGATTCTCGCCGCTTTTTCAATCGTTTCTTCTGGATTTGGAGTGTATGTCACTAATTCTGCTTTCATGATGATATGATACCTTTGTAGATGAAAGAAACAAGCAGCTTTTCAGCTGCTTGAAACGTAGATTCAGAAAAAGAGAAAGCTATTTAACCAGTTCTAGCTTCACGAAAAAGTACACAGCCTCGACGTTTTCTTCTGGATTCTCTTCGTTGTCGTCTTCCTTTTTCTCTTTCTTTCCTCCAGACAACTTCTTCACTTGATAGACGTCGTTGGTGGAAAAGGGAGAATCATCGGTCAAAAAGAAAGTGGTCTTGACGAAATTAGCGATCTTGATAGAATCCTCGTCTTTCGTTTCGGCTGGATCTTTAGCTTTCAGAACGATGATCTTTGCTTTAGCTCCACTGAAAAAATCAGCAGGAACGACGCCTTTAGCTAATTTTTTTGCGCTTGAAGGAATTTCGTTTGGAGCGAACATTCCAATGTCGTAATTGTCGTTTAGATGAGTCTGTTTCAAAATGCGTTCAAGCGAGTCGAACAAAAACTGGTCTGTGTCTACTGTGATAGTCATAATGAATCTATTTACACTTGACTGTATCGAAATATTCGTCTCTGTCAGCACCTTTCAGTTTTTCTAGCTGGATGTCTACGTCCCACTCGTCTGTATTTTTCACGCGCCTGAACTTGAACATGAACTTTGGTTCTATTCCGATTTCCTTCAAGGCTTCATTTTTCCATTCGACTTTGAAGGAGGACTTGAACTTGGCTTGCTTTTCTAAAACTAGCTTCTTGAACTCATCATCTTTCAGAAGATCTATTACAATACTAGTGAATTTAGCGCGGTCTTCTTCACTGATGAATTTAATGATGTCTATTTTGAATTTGTTAGAAGTCTTTGCAGTTTGCGAATGTTTCATTTAACTGTCTCCGGACCTTGTAAAATCTAGCCTTTAAGGGAAATTCTTCCAAGTTCTTCGCTCCAATGTACGTTCCACAAGAACGAAGACCGCCATTGAAATCAGCAATCAAGTCAGCGACTGGACCAGAACAAGGAATCAACTTCGTGCGTCCTTCTGAAGTTCTGTGCGCCATTTCTTTCTTTGTCGATTTGAAGAGCTTCTTCTGCGCGTAGAATGAACTCATGCCATACTGCTGTTTGTAACGCTTGCCGTTGTTCATGATGATTTCGCCGTCACTTGCTTCTTCTGTAGCTGCAAACAACGATCCAATCATCACCCAATCAGCTCCAACGGCGAAGGCCTTGCAAATGTCTCCAGCGCAAGTGATTCCGCCATCACAGAGAAGCTGCTTGTCGTTTTTGTCTGCCACATCTACAGCTTCTGCTAATGCTGAAAACGCTGGTCTACCAACTCCAGTTTTTAGACGTGTCAGACATTGGGCCCCTTGTCCTACAGCTAGTCCTACACAATCTGCTCCGAAGTCGTACAAAAATTGAACTTGCTTAGCATCACACACTGTTTTCGCTATGATGTAAGCTTTCGGAAATTCCTTACGAAGTTCTGCTAAACGGTTTATCGCGTTTGGAATTGTTCCATTTGGCACGTCGAAAAGAATTCCAAACAGTGGATATTTTGCGTTTACTTCTTTCAATGTGTCTAATGATTCTCTGATACCAATCGTTAGAAAAACTAACGAACGATATGCTGCTTCGTCTTTTCCGTCGTTTTTAGCTCGTTCAGTTAAATCATCGAAAAACTCTAGAATCTGCTTCGCTTCGATGTGCTTTTCTAATGCTGTGAAATATTGGCTCTTTACCATTTCATAAGCGAATGAAACGACTCCAGTTGTTCCCATGTTTGCGCTACAAATCGGAATTCCGTCAAATTCATGTTTGACTCCATTGTAGTCTTCATAGGAGAAACGTTTTGTTAGACAAACGTCTTTTCGAGAATTGATCTCGCTGATGTTTTGAGCGATTAGAACATCTGCAAAGTCTAACTGCTCTTCGTTGCTTGCATATCGTATCATGTCGAAATTGTACTTAGTTAGATTCCAGAAAAAGAAGAAAGAGGAGACCACCTCTCAGCAATCTCCTCTTTTGATTCTTCAGCTACAGGTTTCTCAACCGATAACTTCTTCGCAAAGGTCCTTCAGCTGAATTGGAGTTTCAACTGGGGCAGCTGTTTCTCCATCCTTAGCTTCGAGATTTCCAGAGAGAGCGCCTTTTTCAGTTTCAGAAACACCAAACCATCCGAGAATGATTCCGAGATATTCGATAGCCACTTCGAGGTACTTCTGAGTGGTAGAAATCTTCTCGATGTACTTTTCTGGTACTTCTGCTTCTTCAGCGCCGTGCTGTCCACCTTCTACTGTTCTATTTGCGATAATAAGCGCACGATAGATGTATTTTAGGACTTTTACTACTTTTGAGCCTTTGCTCAGCCATGTTATTAGTTTTTTCATGTGTTCTTATGTGTGTTTTGTTGGTTAAACCATTTTCGTCTTTTCAGCTTCAATCTGCTTGGCGATGATTTTCGCTTCAGCGTCTTTTATCTGATATTCCTTGAACTTCGTAGCCTTTTCACTGCTTTTCTCAAGCTTAACAGCTTTAGCCTTCACGATCTTTTGGAAAGCGCCTTTCTTAATGCCATTTTTGTTGCTGTCTTTGTCGAAACGGACGTTGTCTGGAAGTTCATCGAAAATTCTGATTTTGATTTCATCAGACGCCTGGCAGATCTGTCCTTGCACTTCGTCAGCTTGGTCGAAGATGTCGGCGATGATTTCTTTCTTGCCTTCCTTAGCAAAGTACTCGTTTTCGTCTTCGAGATTTGGAATTTCGATCTTGATGCCTGCAGCTGAAAAGGCGTTCGTGATGTAATCCTTCCCGATGTATTTCAGCATCTTTGCGACTTCGATTACTTTGTCTACTAGTCTTTGCGCGGCTTCCACTGGACCGTCTTTGTTGGGATGGATGATTTTCTTGACAGCCTGGAATTCTTTGCTTGCTTTCTTGAAGGCTGTCTTCATGTACTCGACTTCATCTTCTTCTCTGCGCTTCTTGTCTTTCGCAAAAATAGCTGTCAGCTTTGCATCGCTTTTAGACATTTCCTTCACGAAGAGATCTTTTACCTCTTTCATTTCGCGTCGGTAGTCAACATCGATCTTGACTCTGTAAGGAGCTGCCTCTTCAATCTTTTCGGTGAATTCGGCTGAATTAACAGCTTCTTCGATGAATGTCTTGTTGCTTTGAATTGGGTCCATGTTTCGTTTCCTTTTTTAGTTGTTTGTTTGCCGATATTGTACTTTAGCAGATTCGTCTACCTCTTCAAGTTTCGTCAGATCGAAAATTTTTCCAGCTTCTACATCAGCCAAAAGCTTTTTTCTGAACTCGTCTTTTTCTAGTTCAGCGCTCAACTTCGCGTTTTCTATGCGAGACCTTTTTGCGAATTCAGCGCTCTTTTTGTCGATTTCTTGCTCTTTCGCTGATTCTTTTCGTCCATAAGCGTCTCCCCAATTGCCATGTGAATCACTAAAAGTTGCAAATCTCCATTTTGTCCATTCATCCTTTGTCAAAGGAGATTTATCTAATTGAATTAAATCGTTTGAACACGTTTTTGTTGGATCTGGCAGTTGATTTGGAACGACTAAACTGTTGTATTGTTCCATCATTTCATCATACGATGAAAAAGTAGTTTCTGGAACTTTCAGATTTTTAGCTTCATCTGGAGAAGACACAAAAGAAACTGTTGGCAAAACACGGTTTCTAGTCAAAGGATTTTGGTTGAAAGGATTTTGCTGCTGCATCAGAGGATTTCGTCGCAAAGTCCGAGTTTCTTGCACTCCTTCGCGTCAAGATAACAACTATCG
>Ga0247609_10002283_pt1 | contig 20611 bp, 34 predicted proteins | sample 172DNAGHGlowgp2_FD_193487 | JGI IMG/M metagenome (GOLD analysis project Ga0247609, IMG submission 193487) | Sheep rumen microbial communities from Palmerston North, Manawatu-Wanganui, New Zealand - 1728 DNA GHGlow gp2 | ecosystem: Host-associated > Mammals > Digestive system > Stomach > Rumen ...
ATCTAATCTTTTCTTGTTTTTTAATTTATATACTCCTTGTATATTCTGTTCCCTTTGTTCTTTGTTTAACTTACTTTGCTCTATTATATTTTTTGTTTTTATTAAACAGTTCCTTTCTAAGCATAACCCTACTTTTTTAGCTATTTCATTAGAAATCAGATAGCTTTGATTATATCCTCTTTCATTTAATCTTTTTTTACTAATTGGAACTGGAATTATTGTATCATAACATTTTAAATTTTGAAATATTTTTTCATTTTTTAACAAAAAATTTGCAAAAGTTTTGTATAAATATGAATCCTCTTGAAATTTATATCTTAATATCTCTTTTCTTATTATTCCATCATATTTGAAAATATATATAAGTTTTTTAAATTCTTTTTTTTCAATTTTTTCTACACAAAATTTTGATTCTTTCTTTAGCTTTATTTCACACTTTTTACATAGAAAATCTTTGTTTAGTTTTCCACATATTCCACAAATTGGTGGATAAATTAAGTTTACTATATTTTCAAATATTTTTTATTCCTCCATTCTCATTTTATATTCTAACCCTGTATTTCTTTTTTTACTATCTACATTTTGTATCATAAATTTGATAACTTTATCTGTACCAATTATTATTAATAATTTTTTTGCTCTTGTAATTCCTGTATATAATAAATTTCTTGTTAGTAACATAGGAGATGATTGTGGAACCACCATTATAACTACGTCAAACTCACTTCCGCTGTGCTTTATGTATTGTTATACTATAACTATGTTCTATTTGGTCTAAATCAGAAAATTCATACCACACTATTTTTTCATCATCAAATTTGATTTCAATTGATTTTTCTTTTTCATCTATATTTAAAACAGTTCCTATTTCTCCATTAAATACACCACTGCCTTCTTCTTTTTGTCCCAATACCTTTCTTTCCCAGTAAATGTCATAATTGTTTTTTATTTGCATTACTCTATCTCCTACACGGAAAATCGCTCCCATACTTGCTTTTTCTGGTAGATTGCCTTTATTTGGATTTAATTGTTGTTGCAATACTTTGTTTAATTCTCTAGTTCCTAACATTCCCTTTTTAGTTGGAGATAAAACTTGTATATTTTGGAAGAAATCATAATTTCCATAAGTTTCTAATCTTCCTGTACATAATGAAACAAGTTGTGCTAACATTTTTTCTTGGCTTCCCTCTTTTATAAAGAAAAAATCTTCTTCAGTTTCTTCTTCTACTTCATCTTTTCTTAAAAATTCTTCTCCATTATTTACTCTATGTGCATTTAAAATAATTTTACTTTTTGCTGCTTGTCTAAAAATTTTATCTAAATGAATTGTTGGAACTTTGTCTGAATTGATTAAGTCTTTTAAAACACTTCCTGGACCTACAGATGCAAGTTGATCAACATCACCTACTAAAATTAATTTTGTTCCTTGATAGATACATTTTAATAAATAATTCATTAAAAACATATCAACCATAGATACTTCATCAACTATTATTATATCTGCATCTATTGGTGCACCTTCATAGTCTCTGGAATTTTTATATAGACTTTCTTCATCTATTTTTCCAATTTCAAGTAATCTATGTAATGTTGATGCATCTTTACCAGTAGTTTCGGTCATCCTTTTTGCAGCTCTACCTGTTGGTGCAGATAAAACTACCTTTTTTCCTTTTTCTTCATATATATCTATAATATTTTTTATAATTGTTGTTTTTCCTGTACCAGGTCCACCTGTTATTATTGTTACATTATTTTCATTCACTAATTGTATTGCTTCTTTTTGTTTTTCAGATAATTCAATTTTTGAGTTTTTCTCAATTTTTTTCATTTCTGATTTTAAATTTTGTATTTTCTTCATATTTTTAGCTTTTTGAAGTCTTTTTATCCTTATTGCAATTTCTTCTTCTGTTTCAAAGAAATTTTTCAAATATACATATTCTAAATTTTCTCTTTTTTCTATAAATATTTCATTTTTTGTTCTTAAACTAATTAGTCCATTTTCCACATTTTCTGTTGATACATCTAAAAGATTAATTACAAAATTAATTAAATTATCTTTTAAAACACAACTATGTCCATTATATGTACTTCTAATTAAACCATATTTTATTCCACTTTCTACTCTTTTTTCATTATCATAATTTATTCCTAAATCAAGGGCCATTTTATCTATTTGTTTAAAGTCCACTCCTCTTGCAATATCAACTAAAATATACGGATTTAACTCTATTTCTTCAATTGCTTTCGTGCCAAATAAATCAAATACTTTTTTTGCATGTTCTGCACCTATTCCAAATCTCTCTAAAAAACCAACAATTTGCCATACTTCCCAATTTTCTATAAAACTATCTGACATTTCTTTAGCTTTTGCTTCTGAAATCCCTTTAATTTCAGCTAGTTTCATTGGTTCATATTTAAACACATGTATTGTTTCTTCTCCAAATCTTTTTATTATTTTTTTAGCAATGACTTGTCCTATACCTTTAATATTTCCATTTGCTAAATATCTCTCTAAAGCTGAAAGCGTTTGTGGCATTAACTTTTCAAAAGTATCAACTTTAAATTGTCTACCATAATCTTTATGTTCTACAAATTTGCCCAAAACCTTTAATGTGTCTCCTAAAACAATAAAAGGTAAATATCCAACTATTGTTGTAATTTCATTATCTGTTTCCAATTCAGCAATAGTATAACTATTTATTTCATTTTTATATATTATGTCTGTAACTTCTCCTATAATTTCCATTTAATTCTCCCAATTTTATATTATTGCATAGTTTATCACAAAAAATCAATATTTTCAACTTTCATTTACATTATCAATAATGTCCTTACACTCTTTCCATGTAAGAACTCTAAGACAATCATAGTCATTCTCTAATTTTTTTGCAATTTCTCTGGTATTATCTGTTGATTTTAAATCAGCAACGATAATATTTTTTAAATATTCTTCTTTGCCATATAAGATTTTAAATAAACTTGAACGTAAAAAAAATTCTATTTTTTCTTCTTGATTTTTAACTGCAATTATTAAGTAAATTCCATTTGCTTTGAAATTTGTATATGTAGCAATATAAATTATATTTTTTAAAATTTCAAATAAACCATATAGAGATAATGTCCAAAATATTGTATTTAAAATAAATTCCATTTGGTGTGCCTCCATATGGTTATTATATGCAAAAATGTCCATTTGGGGACTGTCCCCAAATGGACATTTTTTATATTATATTAATTGTAGTATTGCTACTTCAGCTCCGTCTCCTCTTCTAGGTCCAGCCTTAACAATTCTAGTAAATCCTCCAACATTTTTACCTGCATATTTTGGAGCAATTTCATTAAATAATTTTGATGGTAAATCTACGTTATTACCTTCAGAATCTTTAATTTTATTTAATTTTCTCATCATTTTTCTTCTAGCATTTAATCTAGTTGGCATATCTTTTTGTCTTTTTTCAGTAGTTGTTTCTTTTACTACTTTTAAATATTCTTTTCCATTTTTGCTTTTAACTAATTCTGTTTCTTTATTTCCATTTGTATCTAGCTTTGCCTTTACAACTTTAACATCAACCATTTCAAAATTATCTTTTTCTTTTATTGCAAGTGAAATTAAACTGTCAGCAATTGATTTAACTTCTTTTGCTCTAGCTTCGGTTGTTTCAATTTTACCATACATAATTAGGTCTGTTGTTAAGTTTTTTAGCATCGCCATTCTAATATCTGTTGTTCTTCCTAACTTTCTATTAGTAGCCAATTTTCTCTTCCTCCTTTTTTACTTCTACTCGTCTTCACTTGCGAAGTCTAGTCCTAAAGAATGTAGTTTTGCTGTTACTTCATCAAATGATTTCTTACCTAAGTTTCTAACCTTCATCATATCTGTTTCAGATTTATTTATTAAGTCTTCAACTGTTGCAATTCCAGCTCTTTTCAAACAGTTGAATGATCTTACAGATAATTCTAATTCTTCTATTGACATTTCTAAAACTTTTTCTTTTTTAGATTCTTCTTTTTCTATCATTACTTGTGTATTTTTTGTTGCCTCTGATAAATCTATAAATAATTCCAAATGTCCTGTCATAACTTTTGCAGCCAAACTTAAAGCTTCATGTGCTTTTAAGCTTCCATCTGTCCATACTTCAATTACTAGCTTGTCAAAATCAACCATTTGTCCAACTCTTGTATTTTCAACTTGATAGTTTACTTTTTTAACTGGTGTATAAATTGAATCTATTGGAAGTACTGATATGTCCTGATTAGGTTTTTTATTTTTTTCTGAAGAGTTATATCCTCTACCTCTGTTTGCAGTCATTTCCATTTTTAGGTTTCCACCCTCTGCAACTGTTGCTATATGTAAATCAGGATTTAATATTTCTACTGTTCCATCTGTTATAATATCAGATGCTAATATCTCTCCTTCACCTTTATGATCAATTCTTAAAATTTTCTCTTCATTTCCATCAAATTTTAATCTTACGTTTTTAAGGTTTACAATTATTTCAGGTACATCTTCTACAACATTTGTTATTCCTGAAAATTCATGTAAAACTCCATCAATTTTTACACTTGTTATTGCACATCCTGGAAGTGATGAAAGTAAAATTCTTCTCAAAGAATTTCCTATTGTTACTCCATAACCTCTTTCTAATGGTTCACATACAAATTTTGCATAGTTATTTGTATCATCAACCTCTAGACATTCAATATTTGGCTTTTCAAATTCTATCATTTTTACCTCCCAATATTCATATGAATATATCTAAAACTTTTAAAACTATAATAAGTTTTTATTAGTAAAATCCTAAAAGTATTTTTAATTATTATTTTGAGTAAAGCTCTACTATTAAATGTTCTTCGATTGGAATATCAATGTCTTCCCTTGTTGCTAATCTGATTACTTTACCACTTAAATTTTTACTGTCTTTTTCTAGCCAAGCTGGTGTTGGTCTTTTTGCAGATTCTTCTGCATTTATTTTTAATGTTACATTATCTTTTTTATTTTCTCTTACAGTTATTACATCTCCTACTTTTACTAGGTATGATGGAATATCAACTCTTTTTCCGTTTACTTCAAATTGAGCATGGTTAACAAATTGTCTTGCTTGTGCTCTAGATGATCCATATCCTAATCTGTATACTACATTATCTAATCTACTTTCTAAGATTTGTAATAAGTTTTCACCTGTTACACCTTTTTTGTTTGAAGCCATTTCAAAGTATTTTCTAAATTGTTTTTCTCCAACTCCATAATATGCTTTTGTTTTTTGTTTTTCTCTTAATTGAGTTCCGTATTCAGAAAGTTTTGCTCTTTTTTGTCCATGTTGTCCTGGTGCATAATTTCTTCTTGAAATACTGCATTTGTCAGAATAACATCTTTCACCTTTTAAGAACAATTTTTGTCCTTCTCTACGGCATCTACGACATTGCTCGTCTTTATATCTTGCCATTTTTATACTCCTTTCTATACTCTTCTACGTTTTGGTGGTCTACAACCATTATGTGGTATTGGTGTTACATCTTTTATAGCACTTATTTCTAAACCTGCTGTTTGAAGTGCACGAATTGCAGCTTCTCTACCAGCTCCAGGTCCTTTAACAAATACTTCAACAGATTTTAGTCCATGTTCCATAGCAGCTTTAGCAGCTGTTTCTGCAACTTGACCTGCTGCAAATGGTGTACTTTTTCTTGAACCTTTATATCCAAGTTCTCCAGCACTACCCCATGATATTGCATTTCCTTGTGTATCTGTGATTGTAACTATTGTATTATTAAAACTAGAATGAATATGTGCTGCTCCTCTTTCAATGTTTTTTCTATTTCTTCTAGCTACTTTTTTTGTTGTTACATTTTTAGCCATTTTGCAACTTCCTCCTTATTATTTTTTACTCTTGCTAACTAATTTTCTAGGTCCTTTTCTAGTTCTAGCATTAGTTTTTGTTCTTTGACCTCTTACTGGTAAACCTCTTCTATGTCTTAATCCTCTATAACATCCGATTTCTGTAAGTCTTTTTATATTTAAAGCAACTTCTCTTCTAAGGTCTCCTTCAACTTTGTAAGATTCGTCAATTACTTTTCTTATACTATTAACTTGTTCGTCTGTTAAATCTTTAACTCTAGTGTCTGGATTAATTCCAGCTTTTTCAAGAATTTTTCTAGAACTTGATACACCTATTCCATATATATATGTAAGTCCTATTTCAACTCTTTTTTCTTTAGGTAAGTCTACTCCTGATATACGAGCCATATTTTTTTGCACCTCCAAATTTTTTTGTTTATCTTAAATCTATTTAAAGATGAAATGCTAAAGGTAGGTATTCTTTAAATTCTTTAAGACATATATATAAACACAAATTTGATATGTAATTTTTTCAAAGAAAAAATTATCAGCCGCTACCTAATTTGTGTTATTAACTATTTTTTCAAGGATTATCCTTGTCTTTGTTTGTGTTTAGGATTTTCACAAATAACCCTAGTTACACCTTTTCTTTTTATTACTTTGCATTTGTCACATATTTTTTTTACTGATGGTCTTACTTTCATTTTTTTCACCTCTCTATAGCTATATTGTTTATTTTCCTCTCCATGTGATACGACCACGTGTCAAGTCATATGGAGAAAGCTCTACTTTTACTTTATCACCAGGTAATATTTTTATATAATTCATTCTTAATTTACCTGATATATGAGCTAATATTTGATGTCCATTTTCAAGTTCAACCTTGAAATTTGTATTTGGTAGTGCTTCAACTACTGTTCCCTCTACCTCTATAACATCTTCTTTTGCCAATTTTTTTACCTCCTATTAAAGGTTTATTTTCTTTGTTTAAGCATAATTTTCCAATTATACATAATAACTACTATATTATACAATATTATTTTAGTATTGTCAATACTTCTGGTTCTTTTTCTGTAATTAAAATTGTATTTTCATAATGTGCAGCTAATGATCCATCTTCTGTTATAATTGTCCAACCATCATCTAATTCTAAGATATTTGGTTTTCCTTGAATAACCATAGGTTCTATTGCTAAGGTCATACCTGGTTCTAATCTTATACCTCTACCTGCTTTTCCGTAATTTGGAATTCCTGGATCCTCATGCATTTGTCTTCCAATTCCATGCCCCTGAAATTCTCTTACAACAGAATATCCTTGTGAACGAACATATTCTCCAATTGTATGAGATATATCACCTATTCTATAGCCTGGTTTTGCATATTTAATTCCTTCAAAAAAAGCTTGTTTTGTAACTTCTACTAATCTTTTTGCTTCTTTAGAAACATTTCCAATCATAAATGTTCTTGCAGCATCTCCATTAAATCCGTTTTTTAGTGCTACAGTATCAACACTAACTATATCTCCGTCTTTTATTATTCTATTTTTTGATGGAATTCCATGGATTACTTCATCATTTATAGATATACATATAGATGCAGGAAATGGTGGAACTCCTTCCATTCCTATGTCATATCCTTTTTCTGCCGGAATAGCACCATTTTCTCTCATAATCTTTTCAGCTAAACTATCAATTTCTAGAGTTGTCATCCCTGGTTTTATTTGTTTTTCTAATTTATCATATAATATTGCTACAACCCTACAAGCTTCTCTCATTAATTCAATTTCTTTTTTAGATTTTATAGTTACCAATTTTCTTCTCCTTAAAAATTCTCTTTTATATAATTAATAACATCATCTGCAACTTCTTGTCCTAGTTTAACATCTTTGCTCACTACTGCAGAATATAATTTTCCATTTTTTTCATAATAATCTACTAATGGACTTGTAACTTCAAAATAATTTTCTAATCTTGATTCTACAGTATCTATACTGTCATCTTTTCTTTGTATTAATTCTTGTCCACATTTATCACAGATTCCATCTACTTTTGGTGGATTTAAAACTAAATTATAAACTGTTTTACATTCATTATTTGAACAAATTCTTCTATTTACAATTCTTTCTATTATTTCCTCTTTTGGCGTAGTTAAATTAATTACTATATCAACTTTTTTTCCTTTAGTTGTTAATATTTTATCCAACTCTTCTGCTTGTTTTACTGTTCTTGGAAATCCATCTAAAATAATTCCTTGTTGAACATCTGGTTCTTCTAATCTATCTACAACAATTCCAATTGTTACATCATCTGGAACCAAACTTCCTTTAGAAATATAACTTTCTGCTAATTTTCCTAATTCAGTTTGTTCTTTAATATTTTTTCTGAAAATATCTCCTGTTGAAACCTGTGGTATTTCAAGTTTTTCTGCTAAAATACTAGCAATTGTTCCTTTACCAGTTCCTGGTGCACCTAACATAATAATTACCATAAAAACACTTCCTTTTTATTTTATTTTTTTCTTAAAGACTAAGAGATGATGATTTTTGATATGTAAAAATCACTATCTCTTAATCTTTAAGAAGATTATAAAAGATAATTAAGGAGTGTCCTCTTTTTCCATAAAATAGGGAAAAAGGAACATCCCCTAATCCCTTTTATTCTAAAAATCCTTTGTAATGTCTCATAGCAAGTAATGATTCTAGTTGTTGAACTGTTTCCAATGCAACACCTACAACGATTAATATTGATGTTCCACCAAAGGCTATATTTAAATTTGTAAATCTTAATAACATTGGAATAATAGCTATAACTGCTAAAAATAAACCACCAAACCATGTTAACTTAGATATTATTGATGATAAATATTCTGTTGTTGGTTTTCCAGCTCTTATTCCAGGTATAAATCCACCATTTTTCTTAATATTGTTAGATACTTCTGCTGGGTTAAATGTAGCATATGTATAGAAAAATGTAAATCCTACAATTAATAGTAAATAAACAATGGCATTTGCTAATGAATATCCCCATCCTACACTTGAAGTTGATGTAGCAATTGAGAATTTATAAACTCCTGCCCAAAATCCTGTTTTAGTTGCTATATCTTTTACAAATATTTGAATAATCATAGCTGGGAATGTCATAAATGATGAAGCAAATATTACAGGCATAACACCTGCCATAACTAATTTCAATGGGATATGTGTATTTTGTGCTCCTACCATTTTTCTTCCTACAACTTTTTTAGAATATTGTACAGGAACTTTTCTTTCGGCTTGTTGTACAAATACAACTCCTGCAACTAAAATTATTGCACCTATAATAATTCCAAGTGCTGTCAAAAGCCCTGTTGTACTAAATCCTGCATCTGTCATAATTAAATTCCATAGTGTTGTAATTCCACTTGGTAATCTTGATATAATACCAACAAAAATTAATAATGATATTCCATTTCCTATTCCTTTGTTAGTAATTTCATCTCCAAGCCAAGTTAGAATTGATGTACCCACAACTAATCCAGTTACTGTTAATACACCAGTTATAAATTTATCATTTACAAATATTCCAGAAGATTTATATGATAGATAAATTCCAATTCCTTCTACTAATGCTAATATTATAGTTAGGAATTTTGTATATCTATTAATTTTCTTTCTTCCTTCTTCTCCACCTTCTTTAGTTAATCTCTCTAAAGCAGGTATAATCATTCCTAAAAGTTGAATAACAATTGATGCTGTAATATATGGACTAATTGACATTGCAAATAGTGAAAATCTTGAAAAAGCTCCTCCAGATATCATGTCTATTAATCCTGCTATTCCACTTGTATTTTTCATAGCTTCATTAAGAGCTATACTATTAACACCAGGTACAGTAATAAAGCAACCAAATCTAAATACTATAATTAATATTAATGTATACCATAATCTTTTTCTTACATCAGGTGTTTTTAAAGCGTTTTTTATTGTTTTAAACAATTAAATCACCTCTGCCTTTCCACCTAAAGCTTCGATTTCTTCTTTAGCTTTATTTGTGAATCTCTTAGCTTTAACGTTTAATTTTTTATCTAATTTTCCAGTTGCTAAAACAACAATACCATCATTTATTTTTCCGATAATTCCTTCTTCTAATAAACTTTCAGCAGTAACATCTGTTGCTTTTGATTTATTTAGCATTTTAAATGTTACTTCTGTATATGTTTTAGCATGGATGTTTGTAAATCCTCTTTTTGGTAATCTTCTATATAATGGTGTTTGACCTCCTTCAAATCCACGTCTTACTCCACCACCAGATCTTGCTTTTTGTCCTTTATGACCTCTTCCAGAAGTTTTTCCATTTCCAGAAGCCATACCACGACCTACTCTATTTCTTTTTACCTTTTTTAAAGCTGGTTTTAATTCGTCTAATTTCATTTAAGTCTTGCACCTCCTAACTAAATAATTTCTTCTACTTTTTTCCCTCTTTTTTTAGCTACTGATTCTACAGTTTGCATTGATTTAAGTCCTTCAATTGTAGCATAAACAACGTTTCTTGGATTGTTTGTTCCAATAACTTTTGTTCTTATATTTTTATATCCTGCTAGTTCTAATACTGGTCTAACACTTCCTCCAGCAATAACTCCTGTACCGATAGCAGCTGGTTTTAACATTACTTTTGCACTTCCAAAAGTTCCTACATATTCATGTGGTACTGTTGTTTCAACAACTGGAACTTCTACTAAATTCTTTTTAGCTTCTTGTATTGCTTTTTTGATAGCATCTGGAACTTCAGCTGCTTTACCATTTCCAACACCTACATGCCCATTTTCATCACCAACAACAACAACTGCACTAAATCTAAAAGTTCTACCACCTTTTACAACTTTAGCAACTCTGTTAATAGCAACTACCTTTTCTTTTAATTCATTTTTTTCTTCCATAGTATCCTCCTTTTCTAGAATTTTAAACCGCCTTCCCTTGCTGCTTCTGCTAACTCTTTAACAACTCCATGATAGATATATCCACCACGATCAAATACAACTTCAGTAATATTTTTTGCTATAGCTTTTTTTGCAATTAATATTCCTAATTCTTTAGCAGCTTCTTTATTAGCGTGTTTTGTTTTTATTTCTTTATCTAATGTTGAAGCAGAAACTAATGTATTTGCTTTAACATCATCGATAATTTGTACATATAAATTAGTATTACTTCTATATACACATAATCTTGGTCTTTCAGCTGTTCCAGATATTTTTCTTCTAACTCTAATATGTCTTCTTGTTCTTTCCATTTTTCTATCTGTCTTTTTAACCATCTTTTTTCTCCTTTCCTAACTTTTCTTTTAATTTTAATCAAATATCAAATTTTATTAAAATTATTTACCAGTCTTACCTTCTTTACGTCTGATAACCTCATCAGCATATTTAATACCTTTACCTCTATAAACTTCAGGTGGTCTTTTTGTTCTAACTTCTGCTGCAACTTGACCAACTAATTCTTTATCAATTCCTCTAACTATAATTGTATTAGGATTTGGAACATCAAAAGTAATTCCTGCTGGTGCTTCAAATATAACTGGATGAGAATATCCTAAAGTTAGATTTAAATTATTTCCTTGTTTTTGAACTCTATAACCTACACCATTGATTTGTAATTCTTTAGTGTATTCTTTAGTTACACCAATTATCATATTGTTGATTAAAGTTCTTGTTAAACCATGTAACCCTCTGTTAAAAGGTTGATTATCTTTTCTTGCAACTTTAATTTCATTTGCTTCAATTTCTATAGAAATATTATTATGTATATCTCTTTCTAATGTGCCTTTTGGTCCTTTTACAGTAAGATGCTTACCATCTATTTTTACCTCAACTTCGGCTGGTACTGTAATAGGTTTATTTCCTATTCTTGACATTTTAAGTTTTCCCTCCTCTTTTACCATACATATGCTAGTACTTCTCCACCAACGCCAAGTTCTCTAGCTTCTTTATCAGTTTTTAAACCTTTTGATGTAGAAATAATAGCAATTCCTAAACCATTTAATACTTTTGGTAATTCGTCCTTAGATGCATATACTCTTAAACCTGGTTTACTAATTCTTTTTAATCCATCTATTACTCTAGTTCCTTTTTCATCATATTTTAGAGTAACTCTTATAATTCCTTGAGTATCATCTTTGATTTCTTCAAAATTCTTAATATATCCTTCTTTTAACAAAATTTCAGCAATTCCAAGTTTCATCTTTGAGCTTGGTATATCTACTGATTTATGTTTAGAACTATTTGCATTTCTAATTCTTGTTAACATATCTGCTATTGGATCTGTAATATTCATTAATTACTTACCTCCTTCTTAACTTTTTTATATATCTTTTTTACCAACTAGCTTTCTTAACACCTGGAATCTCACCTTTATGTGCTAATTCTCTAAAACATACACGGCAAATTCCATATTTTCTAATATAGCTATGTGGTCTACCACATATTTTACATCTATTGTATTCTCTAGTTTTATATTTTTGTGGTCTTGCTTGTTTTACTTTCAATGATTTTTTAGCCATAATTATCTCCTTTCATAATTTACAACTAATACTTTTATGCCTACACTTTTTCTAAAATCTTTATACTAAGATTTTTAAGTTTTATTGTATAATTTAACTTTTGAATGGCATACCCATTAAACTTAGAAGTTCTTTAGCTTCCTCGTCTGTTTTTGCTGTTGTTACAAATATAATATCCATACCTCTTAGTTTATCTACTTTATCATATTCGATTTCAGGGAATATTAATTGTTCTTTTACACCCATTGAGTAATTTCCTCTACCATCAAAAGAATTGTTTGATACTCCTCTAAAATCTCTAACTCTTGGAAGTGCAACATTAAATAGTTTGTAAGCAAAATCATACATTTTATCTGATCTTAATGTTACTTTACATCCAATGTTTACACCTTCTCTTAATTTAAATGCTGCTATTGACTTCTTTGCCTTTGTTATTACTGGTCTTTGACCTGTAATTTGAGTTAAGTCATTCATAGCATTTTCTAAAACTTTAGGATTTTCTTTTAAATCTCCTAATCCTATATTTATTACTATTTTATCAAGTTTTGGAACTTGCATAACTGATTTATAATTGAATTTTTTCATTAATGCTGGGATTACTTCTTTTTGATATTGTTCTCTAAGTTTTTCCATCTTTTATTAATCCTCCTTTCTTATTTTAATTTTGCTCCACATTTTTTACAAACACGAACTTTGCCATCTTTTTCAATGCTATATCCAATTTTTGTAACTTTTCCACATTTTGGACATACTACATTTACTTTTGATGATGGAATAGCTACTTCTACTGGTATAATTCCACCTTCTTCACCTTGTTTTCTAGCTTTTACATGTTTTTTTCTAACATTTACATCTTTTACAATGACTTTGTTTTGTTTTGGAATTACTTCTAAAACTTCTCCTGTTTTACCTTTATCATTTCCAGATAAAACTTGAACATTGTCTCCTTTTTTTATTCTCATTTCTATTTTTCACCTCTTCTTTTTTCGGTAATTACTTATTTATTTTAAAGAACTTCAGGGGCTAAAGAAAGAATCTTCATATAATCTTTCTCCCTTAATTCTCTTGCAACTGGTCCAAATATACGAGTTCCTCTTGGTGTTCCATCTTCTCTAATTATTACAGCTGCATTTTCATCAAATCTTATATATGAACCATCTGGTCTTTTTAATCCTTTTTTAGATCTAACTATAACCGCTTTTACAACATCACCTTTTTTAACAACTCCTCCTGGTGTTGCTGATTTAACTGAAGCAACTATTATATCTCCTATGTTAGATGTTTTTCTATAAGAACCACCTAAACATCTGATACACATAATTTCTTTAGCACCGGTGTTGTCAGCTACTTTCAATCTTGATTGTTGTTGTATCATAACTGATTTCTCCTTTCATTTATTTTGTGATTGCTTTTTCTGTAATTTCAACTACTCTCCATCTTTTATCCTTAGAAAGTGGTCTTGTTTCCATTACTTTAACTTTATCACCAATTTGACAAGCATTTTCTTCATCATGAGCTTTTAATTTATAAGTTCTTTTTACAGTTTTTCCATAAACATTATGACTAACACTAGTTTCAACAGCTACAACTACTGTTTTATCCATTTTGTTAGATGTTACTGTTCCAATCATAACTTTACGAAGATTTCTTTCTTCCATTTAGATTTCTCCTTTCTTCTCTGCTATTTTTCTTTCTGTCAATACTGTATTTATTTTAGCTATATCTTTCTTAACTTCTTTTATTTTCATAGGATTATCTAGTCCATTTGTAGCTAAACTAAATTTTAATTTGAATAATTCTGTTTTTAGTTCACCTAATTCTTTTTCTAAATCTGGTGAAGACATTTCTCTAATTTTATTTATCTTCATCATTTTCACCTACCTTTTCAGTTTCTCTTGCTACGAATTTTGTTTTATTAGGTAGTTTATTCATAGCTAAACGTAAAGCTTCTCTTGCAGTTTCTTCAGGTACACCTGCTATTTCAAACATTACTCTTCCTGGTTTTACAACTGCAACCCAATATTCTGGAGCACCTTTACCTTTACCCATACGAGTTCCTATAGGTTTTGCAGTGATTGGTTTATCTGGAAATATTTTAATCCAAACTTTACCACCTCTTTTTATATAACGAGTCATAGCAATTCTGGCTGCTTCAATTTGATTTCCTGTAATTAAAGCTCCTGTTACAGCTTGAATTCCATACTCACCATCTGTAACTTTATTACCTCTTGTTGCTTTCCCTCTCATTCTACCTTTTTGTACTTTTCTATGTTTTGTTCTTTTTGGCATTAATGGCATTATGCTTCTCCTCCTTCCACATGTCTTTCTGGAAGAATTTCTCCTTTATATATCCAAACTTTTACACCAATTTTTCCATATGTTGTATCTGCTTCTGCAAATCCATAATCTATATCAGCTCTTAAAGTTTGTAGTGGAATATTACCTTCTTTGTAAAATTCAGTTCTAGCCATATCAGCTCCACCTAATCTTCCAGAAACCGCAGTTTTTATACCTAAAGCTCCTGATTTCATAGATTTTTGCATACATTGTTTCATAGCTCTTCTGAATGAAATTCTTCTTTCTAGTTGACCAGCAATATTTTCTGCAACTAGTTGTGCATCTGTATCAATGTTTTTAACTTCTACTATATTTAAATTAATATCTTTTCCTATTAATTTCATAAGTTCAGCTTTAATGTTTTCAACTTCTGCTCCACCTTTTCCAATAACAATTCCAGGTTTTGAAGCATACAAATTTACTTTAACCATTTTAGCTGTTCTTTCTATTTCAATTTTTGAAATTCCAGCTTGATATAATCTTTTCTTTAAAAATTTACGAATTTTTTGATCTTCTACTAAGTAATCCGCAAAATTCTTAGAATCTGCATACCATTTAGAATTCCAGTCTTTTATAATTCCAACTCTTACACCTGTTGGATGTACTTTTTGTCCCATTTTTATTTATGCCTCCTTTTCTCTTAAAACTATTGTTATATGACTTGTTCTTTTTCTAATTCTAACTGCTGAACCTTTTGCTGCTGGTCTTATTCTCTTTAATGTTGGACCTTGATTTGCATATATTTCAGCAACATATAAATTTTCATGTTTCATATTATGATTATTTTCAGCATTTGCAATTGCTGATTTTAGTAATTTTTCTATTATTTCTGAAGATGCTTTTGGTGTAAATTTTACTATTGCTAAAGCTTCATCAACATCTTTTCCTCTAATTAAATCAGCTACAATTTTTACTTTTCTAGCTGAAATTCTAGAATATTTAAGAGTTGCTTTAGCTTCGTTTATAACGGCTATTTCTTGCTCTTTCACTTTATTTTGCCTCCTTTACAAATTCTTTTATTTCTTAGTTGTTTTGTCTCCTGCATGACCTTTATATGTTCTTGTAGGAGCAAATTCACCTAATTTATGACCTATCATTTCTTCTGCTATATATATCGGTACATGTTTTCTTCCATCATGTACAGCTATTGTATGACCAACCATTTGTGGATAAATTGTTGAAGCTCTAGACCATGTTTTTAAAACTTCTTTGTTTCCAGTTTCATTCATAGCCTCAACTCTTTTTAATAATTTCTCATCTACAAAAGGTTTTTTCTTGCTTGATCTTGACATATTTTAAGTTCTCCTTTCCTTATTTTCTTCTCTTAACTATAAACTTATTAGATTGTTTATTTTTATTTCTTGTCTTATATCCTAGTGCTGGTTTACCCCAAGGTGTCATTGGTCCAGCGTGTCCGATTGGTGCTCTACCTTCACCACCACCATGTGGGTGATCTACTGGGTTCATAACAGATCCTCTAACTGTAGGTCTGATTCCCATATGTCTTTTTCTACCAGCTTTACCAATTTTAACATTTTCATGATCACTATTTCCAATAACTCCAATTGTAGCTCTACAATTTGTTAAAATTAATCTCATTTCTCCTGATGGAAGTCTAACATGTGCATATTTTCCTTCTTTTGCCATTAATTGAGCACTTTGTCCAGCTGCTTTAACAAATTTTCCACCTTGTTTTGGATTTAATTCTATGTTATGAATTAATGTACCAACTGGAATTGAGCTAATAGGCATACAATTACCTGGTTTTATATCAACTGATTCTCCTGATATTACTTTATCTCCATCTTTTAATCCTTGTGGAGCTAATATATATGCTCTTTCTCCATCTGTATATTCAATTAATGCTATATTACTACTACGATTTGGATCATATTCGATTCCAATTACTGTTGCTTCTATATCATCTTTTTGTCTTTTAAAATCTATAATTCTATATTTTTGTCTGTTTCCACCACCTTGATGTCTAACTGTTATTCTTCCATAAGAGTTTCTACCTGCATTTTTTTTCTTTTTAGCAAGTAATGATTTTTCAGGAGTCTTTTTAGTAATCTCTGCAAAATCTGAAACTGTCATATTTCTTCTTGATGGTGTATATGCTTTAAAGTGTTTCATTCCCATGATTTAATCTCTCCTTTTTATTTATTTTCCGAGTTATTTCTCGATATTTTTTCTTCTTTATAATTTCTAAGCTCCCATAAATTCATCAATAGAATCATTATATTTTTTAGAAACTTTAACTTCTTTTCCACCTTTTCCAAGGTATGTTATATCAGCTGGATTTGTATCAATAGTAACTATAGCTTTTTTCCAATCTGATGTTTTTCCTGTATGGTATCCTACTCTTTTTGTTTTTCCACCTACAGTCATTGTATTTACTTTTAAAACTTTAACTTCAAATAATTTTTCAACAGCTTTTGCTATTTCAATTTTTGTAGCTTTTTTGTTTACTTTGAAAGTGTATTTACCTTCTTGTAATTCATCATTACTTTTTTCAGTAACAACTGGTGCAATTATTATATCTTCTGGTTTCATTTATGCATACACCTCCTCTAATTTTTTAACAGTGTCAACTGGTAAAATTAGATTTTTATATTTTAATAAATCAAATACATTTATGTTATTTGCTAAAATTGTTTTAACTCCTTCAATATTTCTTGAAGACATTGCAACATTTTTATTTGTTTCTGGAAGGATTATTAATGTTTTTCCTTCTGCTTTTAAACTGTTTAATGTTTCTACCATTGTTTTTGTTTTAATTTCTTTTAATTCTAATTTATCAACAACTGTTAATTCTTTTTCTAATACTTTAGAACTTAATACTGATCTAATTGCTAAACGTTTTTCTTTTTTGTTTACTGAATAACTATATGAACGAGGCTTTGGTCCTAAAGCTATACCACCTTTTATCCATTGTGGAGCTCTTATTGAACCTTGTCTTGCTCTACCTGTTCCTTTTTGTCTCCATGGTTTTTTACCACCACCTGAAACTTCTGATCTAGTTTTTGTGCTTTGTGTTCCTTGTCTTTGATTAGCTAAATAATTTACAAGTACACTATGTACTATATTTTCATTTGGTTCAATTCCAAAAACACTATCTGCTAATTCTATATCACTTACTTTTTTTCCTTTCATATCATATACGTCTATTTTTGGCATTTCAAAATTCCTCCTTCCTTCTATTTAGTAGCCTTTACAGCTGATTTTACTTTTAAGATAGCTCCCTTTGGTCCTGGTACACTACCTTTTATTAATAATACGTTTTTATCCATATCAACTCTTACAACATCTAAGTTTTGTATTGTAACTGTAACTCTTCCCATATGTCCTGGTAACTTTTTACCTTTAAATACTCTACCTGGTGTTGAAGTTGATCCCATAGAACCTGGTCTTCTATGATACATTGAACCATGTCCCATTGGTCCTCTATGTTGTCCATGTCTTTTTATAACACCTTGGAATCCTTTACCTTTTGAAGTACCTTGAACATCTACTTTTTCTCCTGCTGTGAAGATATCAGCTTTAACTTCATCTCCAACTTTGTAGTTTTCTACTTCTTCAATTCTAAATTCTCTTAAATGTTTTTTGTTTGTTAATTTTGCTTTTGCAAAATGTCCTGCTTCTGGTTTGTTGATGTGTTTATCTTTAACATCTCCATATCCTAATTGGATAGCATTGTATCCATCTGTTTCAACTGTTTTTACTTGTGCAACCACATTTCCTGATGTTTCTATAACTGTAACTGGAATAACATTTCCTTTTTCATCAAAAATTTGTGTCATTCCAACTTTTCTTCCTATAATTCCTTTCATTTTTCTTTCCTCCTAACTATTGGCTGGCATTTAATTGTCAGCTTGGTTTTTGTTGTTCATTTTATAAAATTATGATTTTATTTCTATATCTACACCAGCTGGTAGTTCAAGTTTCATTAGACTGTCAACTGTTTTTTGTGTTGGATATAAAATATCAATTACTCTTTTATGTGTTCTCATTTCAAATTGTTCTCTTGAATCTTTATGTTTGTGTGGAGAACGTAAAATTGTAACTATTTCCTTTTGTGTTGGTAATGGAATAGGACCTGAAACCTTTGCTCCTGTTTTTTTAGCTGTATCTACTATTTTTTCAGCAGACTGATCTAAAACTACATGGTCATATGCTTTAAGTCTTATTCTTATTTTTTCACTTGTTGCTATTGTATTTGCCATCGTAATTTTCCCTCCTTTTAATTTAAATTTTGTTTAGGTGCTAATATATTAGCTACCAAAATTACCGTGGCAAGTTATAACGCTTTCTGGTGTTTTGATTTTCACCTATTTAAAATCCCAAAATACGCATGATAGTCTTGGGATAAGCATTTTTTCTTACCGCCTGGTCTTTGCCATGACATACTCCGCCAAAGTTCCCTCCACCCTACGGAATTGTATGGTGTAGCCACATTTGGCATCATCGCTAAATTCATGCCTATATATTATATAATGCTTCTACCCGTATGTCAAGAGGTTTTGTGATTTTTTTGTAAATTTTCTATATTATGGTTGATTTTATAAAAAAAACATTGTATAATATTCGGGTTGCAATTTTCATTGCATAAATAATAAAATTGAAAGGAAATTTATAAAATGTCAAAATTCAAAAAAAATGAACCACTATATAATGGATTAATTATAATATTAGGAGTAGTAATTATAGGATTTGGAGTTGCAGTACTACTAAGAGCAGGTCTAGGTACTGATCCTTTTACATGTTTAAATATTGGTTTTTCTAAATTAACAGGTTTATCTTTTGGTACATGTCAATTAATCACAAATATAGTTATTCTTAGTGTCCCTCTTATCTATAGTAGAAAAAGTATTGGATTTGGAAGTATTGCTAATATGGTTTTAGTAGGATATTCAGCAGATTTTTTCAATTTTCTATTTACATATTTACCAGAAAAATCTCCAGTAGAAGAATTTTTATTAATGATTATAGGAATTTTAGTATGTTCTTATGGAGTTGCTATGTATATGGAAGGAAATATGGGGGTTGCTCCTTATGATGCTTTAAGTATAATCATATCCAAAAAATTTAATAAAAATTATGGCTTTGTAAGAATGGTTCAAGATTTAATTTGCGTTATTATTGGTTATTTATTAGGTGGAACTGTTGGTATAAGTACTGTTTTAACAGCATTGGTTATGGGATATATAATAAATTATTATAGACCTAAAATACATCACTTCTTTTTTGAATAAATATTTATTTACTTTTTTTGTAAACTATGATATAATTCAAAAAATAAAACAAAGTAAGGAGTGCTATTTATGAGTTCAAATTCAGATAATGCTACTACTTTGGCAGAAAACAAGGTTCTAATCTTATATATATTAAATCTTATAAATAATGATATTAGACAAGATGATTTATTTAAAATAATTACATCTATAAATAATATTAATTACTTTTATTTTAAACAAGTATTAACAGATTTAATAGATTCAAAGCTAGTAGGTATTCATACTAAAGAAGAGGATCAATTTATTAGAATTACCTCAGAACGGAAAAAATGCATATATTCTTACAAAAGAGATTTTACCAGGTCTTCTAAAATTAAAAGCTGATAAGATATTTGAAAAGGAATTTGCTTCTATTGAAGAAGAATCTTCTATTATTGCAGAATTTATTCCAAAAAATGAAAATGATTATACTATAAAGTGTAAAATTGTAGAAAACAACGAAACTGTTTTTGAAGTTAAAACATTTGTCGGTTCTAGAGAAAGAGCAAAACGAATTGTAGATAATTGGAATAAAAATGCTAAAACAATATACCCAGAAATTTTAAATTTATTACTAAATGAATAATTCTTCGACCAATGGGGACAGGTTCAATTTGGTTGAGCCTTCCTTTCTTTTA
>Ga0247609_10002285_pt1 | contig 20592 bp, 6 predicted proteins | sample 172DNAGHGlowgp2_FD_193487 | JGI IMG/M metagenome (GOLD analysis project Ga0247609, IMG submission 193487) | Sheep rumen microbial communities from Palmerston North, Manawatu-Wanganui, New Zealand - 1728 DNA GHGlow gp2 | ecosystem: Host-associated > Mammals > Digestive system > Stomach > Rumen ...
TCCGGGCGCGACCTCGTCGCTTTACATGTTGCAAACTGCGCTTGAAGTTTTGCAAAGGGGATAATTTATGGTTGGGATTGTAATTGTCTCGCACAGTCAAAAGCTTGCGGAAGGCGTTGTAGAAATTTCGCGCATGATGGCGGAAAAAGTTCCGATAGCGTCGGCGGGCGGGCTTGAAGGCGGCGGCTTGGGAACAAGTTACGATAAAATCTGCGCGGCGATTAAAGCGGTTTACTCGGCGGACGGCGTGATTGTCTTAATGGATATGGGCTCCGCCGTTATGACAACGGAAATGGTTTTGGACGATTTAGACAGACCGAACGTCAAGATGATAAATTGTCCGCTAGTTGAAGGAGCAGTTTTGGCGGCAGTTGAATCGGCGGGCGGCGCAACTTTGCAAGAACTTACAAAAAGAATTGAAGATTCGCGAACGACGAACAAATTTTGAATAAAAAAAACCCTCCGACTTTTGGAGGGTATTTTTTTAGGTGGTTAGGTGGTTAGGTGGTTAGGAAATTAGTACTACTAACCTAACCACCTACTAACCTAACCACCTACTTAAGATTCTTGCCCTTGATAGAATAATTTTTGCCGTTAATGTTGAATGTTGTATCCAAAGTTAAGTTCTCGGCAAGACCCGTGAGAATAACTTTGCCGCCGCCCGTAACGTTGAGCGTTAAGGTATCTTTGCTACTGTTATATTTGCCTTTGAAATTAACAGCGCGACCGTTTGTGTCTTGAATCAAAATTTTATCAAGCGAGGCGTCAAAATCATTGATTGTATCGTTGCCGTCACCCGCGCAGAATATAAACGTATTTGCGCCGTCGTCTCCCCAAAGTTCGTCGTCACCCGCGCCACCGTTTATAGAATCGTTGCCGCCGCCGCCGTGTATCGTATCGTTGCTCTTACTGCCGATAAGCGAATTAGCTTGCGTGTCGCCCGCGATTGTCAAAGCTTTCTTGCGATCGCTCGCGTCAAAGTTTATCCAATCTTTTTCGCTCAAGTCGATAGAATCTGTCGAAGAAAAGCCCGATGTCAACGAGACAGAATTTTCTTTACCGTCGACGAGAGTTATCAACATGCCGTCTTTAGCAATTTTCTCCGTGCCATCGTCAAATTTGACAGCTTCCAAACTTGCGCCGCCCTCAAGCGTTATTTTATTCTTCCCGACGCTTAAAATCCTGTTGCCGTTCTTGTCTGCAATATCCGTAATTTTAACGCCGCTTTGAAGACTGATAACGTCGCCGCCGTTCGCGTCATATTCGTAATTCTGGATAAACTTGTTGCCGCTGTTTTTCTCGTAAATGAAAATGTCATTGCCTTCACCGCCGATTAACGTATCCTTACCTCTTTTGCCGTTTATCGTAGAACCTGCCGAACCCGCCGTTATCAAGTTAGCTTTCTTGTTGCCAACGAGATTTATTTCGTAATTTGCATTCGACGCGTCGATTGTCACGACCTTTGAATACTGCGTTCCGTCGAACGTATCGATTTGATTGTATCCAATTTCCGCGAGCTTACCTTTGGAAGAGAAAATTGCCTCGTCGTTGAAACTTGAAACTTTTGTTTTAGTCGTACCTGGAATTAAGAACGTTATGTTTGTGTTATCAACACTGTCAATCGTCAAAGTTTTTTCGTCATTAAAAGTCAAGATAAGATTTCTGGTCTTTATATCGTATTCCTTAAGGTTGTCCCAATCGATACTGACTTTATCCTTGCCGCCCTTGCCGCTAATGCTGTAATCGGTGATTCTGCCGTCGGCACCGCCATTATAAACAAAAACGTCATTGCCCGCATCGCCCGTAAATGTGAAGACTTGACTGCCGCTTATCAAAGTATCTTTTCCTAAGCCGCCGATAATTGATTCGCCCTTTGCGCCCGCGTTAATACTTACGCCGTTTTCGAGTTGCGAACCGTCAACAACGCTCAAGCTGTCAGCTGTGTATTCGCCTTCCAAATCGGACGCAAGCTTTATCGTATCGCCTTTGACTACGCCGTCCGCCGTGTAAGTGTTGCCCGAAATGGATTCAATATCACTGTTCGCCGTGTCGACAACTTTTATCTTAGCATTTGAAGTTGCGCCGTCTTTGATTGTGATTTTTCCTTTGCCGACATTAAATATAACATCCTTGCCGCTAACTTGTGCTTCGATAGATGAGTTATCGGCAATTTTTATTGTGTCGTTCGATTTAAAGCTAAAAATTCTGTCCTTGCCGTCGCCCGAAGTATAGACGAACATATTGCCACCGTCGCCGCTCGAAAGACTGACAATATCGTTGCCTGCGCCGCCGTTTATCGTCGAATTTGTGCCGTTGTTTAAAATTTTGTCGTTGCCCGCGCCGCCGTTGATTGTGACATCAACGCCGTTATTCGTTATCGTGTCTCTACCCGCGCTACCGATAAACTCTGCGTCATAAACACTGTCCGCAAGATCAAATTCATAGTTGCCGCTGTTGCTAATCACCGTGACGGGGACATCTTCCGTCAAATTATTTTCCGAAAGAATAATCTTGTTATTCTCAACTTCAGGATAGGTGTTCTGGATAATGCCGCCGAGTTCAACCAAAGTTTCGCCGTTACCTGTGGGCGTGTAAATAATTTGGTTGTTGGAAAGTGTGTAACCTTCCGTCGTAGCGAGTTTTTTATAAGTGGCAGTTGTGCCGTCAGTTGTCCAAGTCAATTCTTCTGTAAAGGTCGGAGCCACAACGTCGGAATCCAAAACTAAAGTGTAACCGTCGCTGATTGTCACGTCCGATCTATTCAGCGAAGACGCCGATATTGTGACAATATTATTTGCTGTGTCAATCGCAAGCCCACTCGTTGAAGAGACGCCCTCAACCGTAACTAAAATATTATCTGGCGTACCGTAAGTTGCCGTTGTGCCGTTGAGTTTCCAAGACGGAATAGGATTGAGCAATATATTAACGGTCTCCAGACTTGCCGCGCCGCTCAAAATAATTTCCGCGTCATCAACCGTAACAACTACGTTATTGCCGCTCGTCGTTGAAGAATATTCTACCGCTGAAATTGAAAGCGTCGAGGTTGAGTTAAAGCCACTGATATAATCGTTACCGTCGCCGGTTGTGTATTTAATCAAAACGTTTTCTCCGCTGTTATTGATAATATCATCGCCCGCGCCGCCGTCGATTACAGAATTTTCGCCACCGTCCTCAAAAGCAAGTTCGCCGTTAATGTAACCTATTTTGGAATTAGATATGCTGTCGTTGCCGTCGCCGCCGAGTAGCGTAGCATTTTGTCCAAAGTTGCTGATTGTATCATTGCCCGCGCCGCCAAAGATTGATACGCTGTCGCCACCGTCACTTCTGTTATTTTTTAAAATGTCGTCGCCTGCGCCGCCGTCAATCGTTACGTTATTGGCATTATTACTGATTGAATCATCGCTCGCGCCGCCGTAAAGATAGGAATTGAAAGCCCAACTTGTATTGCTTAAAGAGTCGTTGCCATCGCCACCGTTAATTGTGCTATATCTTCCGTTATTGCGAACATAATCGTTATCGTCACCTGCGTTAATAGAAACTCTGTAGCCGCGAGTAACACTAGCAATAGATACATCGACGCCAGCATTTAATATTGTGTCGTTACCTGCGCCACCGTCTATTGTCGAATAGTTACCAGCATTTCTTATTGAATCTGCCTTATCCGTGCCGCTGACTAATGAGTTAGCGGTTTCGTTGTTTATGTAGTTTATGAAGTTGACGATATTAACGGTCTCAAGACTTGCCGCGCCGTTTAAAGTTATTGAGTCGTCACCAACTGTAACGATAATATCATTGCCGCTCGTCGTCGAAGAATATTCATCGCTTGAAAGTGAGAGCGTTGACGTTGCATTAAAGCCTATGATTGAGTCGTTGCCGTCGCCCGTGTTGTAAAGAATTAAAACGTTTTCGCCGCTGTTGTTAATGGTATCGTCGCCCGTTCCGCCGCTGATTGTAGCACTTGCGCTACTATTTTCGATTGTATCATTACCCGCGCCACCGTCGATAAGATTATTTATTCCGACGCCTTCAGCAGTAATACTCCCGCTTGAATAAGCTGTGCTGTAATTTTGAAGAGTATCGTTGCCGTCGCCGCCCAAAAGCGTTGAGTTGTTGCCGAAGCTGAAAATAACGTCATTATCTGCGCCCGCATCCGCAAAAATACTTTCCGCAGAATGATGAAGATAAAGTGTATCAACACCCGTGCCGCCGCTGATTGAAAGGTTCGTACCTCTTACGTTAATTGAATCATTGCCCGCGCCCGCGTCGACAGTTACAGCAGACGCCGTGCTTGAACTGTAAATGGTATCTGAGCCGTCGCCGACGCTGATTGTTACATTGGAGCCGCCGTTTGAAACAGAATCGTTGCCCGCGCCCGCGTCAATATTTACAGCAGACGCCGTGCTTGAGTTGTAGACGGTGTCCGAACCTTCGCCGCCAACGATTGAAACTGTCCTGCCGTTATTGTAAATGTAATCGTCACCTGCGCCGCCGTTCAACGTTATGTTCGTGCTTGAGGTATAGTAAGTGCCGAGCGTATCGTCGCCGTCGTCGCCGTTAATCAAAACATTTGAAGCGCGTTCGCTGTGAAGGGAATCATTGCCCGCGCCGCCGTTTATCGTAACGTTGTTGCCGCTGTTGCTGACGGTATCTTTGCCGCCGTTGCCGTTAATCGTTACGTTTTGAGCAGAGTTTGTAATCGAATCGGCGTTATCCGTGCCGCTTATCAGTGAATTAGCGTTCTCGTTGTTTATGTTGTTTATGAACGTGACGATATTAACTGTCTCCAAACTCGCCGCGCCATTTAAAGTTATCGCGCCGTCGCCGACGCCGATAATAATATCGTTGCCGCTTGTAACGGAAGAATATTCATCGCTCGAAAGTGAAAGCGTTGACGTTGCATTGAAGCCTATGATTGAGTCGTTGCCGTCGCCTGTGTTATAGGGAATCAAAACGTTTTCGCCGCTGTTGTTAATGGTATCGTCGCCGCCAAGCGCGTTAATCGTCGCGCCGCTTATCGTATTGCTGATTGAATCCGCGCCTTCGGTCGGAACAGTAGATATTACAATTTTTTCAGTGCCGATAATGTTGACGGTAGAAAGACTTGCCGCGCCGTTTAAAGTTATTGAGCCGTCACCAACGCTGATAATAATGTCATCGCCGCTCGTCGTCGAAGAATATTCATCGCCTGAAATGCTAAGTGAACTTGTCGAGTTAAAGCAATCGATTAAATCGTTTCCGTCGCCCGCCGCGTATTGATAAAGAACGTCGCCTTCAAGACTTACGCCGTGAATTGTATCGTTGCCAGTGCCGCCTTTGACTGTAAGTTTATTTGAGGAATTGAAAAGCCAAATGTTATCATTATCCGCGCCGCCGTCGATAGATACGCTCGCGGCGTTATAAGTGTAAATTAAATCGTTTCCGTCGCCGCCGCTCAACGTGGCTTTGGAACCGAGATTTGTATTGCTTATGGTGTCTGCGCCGTCGTCGCCGTAAATTTGAGCGGCGGAACTGTTTAAAATCGAATCATTTCCTGCGCCACCGTTGATTGTGGCGTTTGCCGCGCCGCTCCTATTTTCGATTGAATCTGCGCCTTCGCCGCCGTCTACCAAAGCCGCCGCATTGTTCCAAATATAATCATTGCCCACTCCGCCGTTAAGAGTTGCATTTACGCCATAACTATCATTGCCGATTGTGTCTGCGCCGTCGTCGCCGTAAATTTGAGCGGCGGAACTGTTTAAAATCGAATCATTTCCTGCGCCGCCGCTGATTGTGGCGTTTGCCGCTCCACTCCTGTTTTCGATTGAATCTGCGCCTTCGCCGCCGTCTACCAAAGCCGCCGCATTGTTCCAGATAGAATCATCACCCGCGCCGCCGTTAAGAGTTGAATTTACGCCGTAGCTATCATTTCCGATTGTGTCGTCGTCATCGTCGCCGTTGATTAAAACTTCTGAACCGCTGTTGATAATAGAATCATTGCCTGCGCCGCCGTTAAGAGTTGAATTTACGCCGTAGCTGTCATTGCCGATTGTGTCGTCGTCATCATCGCCGTTGATTAAAACTTCTGAACCGCTGTTGATAATAGAATCGTTACCTGCGCCGCCGTTGATTGAAACATTCGCGCCGCTGTTGTCAATGGTATCATCTCCGCCGAGCGCGTTAATCGAAATGCCGCTAATCGTATTGCTGATTGAATCGGCACCGTCGGTTGGCTCCTCGTTGCCGGTTTCAAACACAACATTTGCCGTATCAGTGAAATCCTTCAATATGACGGTACCTTTAGTTTCGCCCGTACTTTTATCGATTATCGTAAGGACAGAATTATTTTGATTGTAAGTAAAAGTATCGGGAATTAAAATTGAGTCAATCGTCTCGTATCCGCTGATTGTATCCGTTCCGAAATCCGAATCAAAAACAAAATAATTTCCAATCGAGCTGTTGGAGTAAAAGCTGTCATTACCCGCGCCACCGATTATCGTATTGTTTTCACCAAAGATAATCGCTCTATCATCGCCCGCGCCAAGCTCAATGAAATTTTCTTCCATATTGCTGTATTTAAAGTAAACAGTATCGTTGCCACCGCCTAAGCCAAGCGTATTGTTACTGCCGCCGAAGTATATAGTGTCCGCGCCTTCGCCAGCAGTGATTGAGCTGTCTTCCAGCCAATCAAATACAATCGTATCGTCGCCCGCGCCGCTTGTGACTGTGCTGTTGTAACTGCGCGTCTTTTTGAAGGTAACGATATTATCACCGTCGCCCAAATCCATAAAATGATGGCTACCGTCTTCGGCGGTTACTGTGTCGTTATCGTCGCCCGCGTAAATCGTTGCAAATTGTCCGCTGATTTTAATGCTGTCCGAACCGCCGCCCGCATTTATAAAAGTTCCTTCAGCGGTCTCGATAATATCGGCGGCGCGACTTCCAATGAGCGTATCATTTACTGTAAGCCCGACGATTTTTAAATTGTTCGTGTTGGTTATTACTTGATGAACGCCAGAATTTTCAACGGTATAAACGCCATCAGAAACTGTACCGAGTTTAATATTTCCTGAATCGGAAGCGTTTTCGGAAGTGGAATTGCCGCTGATATAATAATCGCCGTCGCTGTTAAGATTAACGGTCGCGGTAATTTCTCCATAAGCGGGCAGTGATTCAGTTTGAGCGGCGGCTTGCTTAGCAAAATATCTGAAGAACATATAGCCGCCCGCGTAGTAATCAGGTTGTCCCGTCGAAGTGTTATTTACGTTCAGAACAGTATTAAGTCTTGAGGCGTCAGCGGCAATACCAAAAATTCTTGCGCCGCGTTCGTCGTCTATACCGTGAACCAATTCTGCTGAACCTTCAACTATGAATTGCGGCAATGTGTTAAAATAATTTATGTTGGTTTCCATGACGGAATGGGTTAATTCGTGAGCAAGCGTCCTGTCCAAATATCCGGTTGTCGAAGAGCTTTTGCCGTCAACATTATCAGAGGAAATGTCGGTGTAATAACGCATGTTGATTTTCAGCATAAGTTGAATTGTCGAGCCGTCCTCGTCACGCTTCCAAAAAGGAGCCGCCGCAAGGATGTTACTGCTTGAGCTGTTGTAAAAGAAAAGCCCCATATCCTTAACGGCGGCGGTCGAAGAATTGAAACTCAAGCCGAAACTTTCCTCGTTGAGTTTAAGACTTTCGCTAATCCACCACTTGAACAATCCCGCGACAATCGTCCTTTGGTCATCGGTTAGTTCGTCTAAAGTTTTTTCCGTGATTTTGCTTGTACTGCCCGAAGAAGAAGTCGTCACGCCCAGCAGATGAAGCGTCAAACCGTTGCGCGTAAAAGTCGAGGCATTAGGAAAAGTACTTGAAAGGCTCCCGACAACTTCCCCGTCAATCGTAACGTCGCCTTCATCGCTCGTATCGACTGTATCTAAATCAATCGTAACGGCGGCAGTTGCGGCATTTGAAAATTCGACAACGTTTGAACTGGAAAGAACTTTTCCTTCCGAATAATTAACGGTATTCAAATTGTTAAGATTGATTCCTGCGTCCTTGAGCCATTCGCCGATTGTCGTTGAATTGATTTTTGCATTCTTGGCGGTGTCGAAGTCGCCGAATCTAATTTTGCGCGTTCCCGTCTTATCAGTCACGACAAGTAAACTGTCTTCAATCTGCGCGGAAGCAATTTCAAATTCACCGCTAATCGTCAAGGTGTCGTATTGATTTAAATCGGAAAGAGTAATATCGTCTACGGCAGAAGAAACAGTTATAAAGTCGTTGCCGTCGCCGGAAGTGACAGTCGCGCCGCTTGCGTTGACGATAATTTCATCGTCGCCCGCGCCCGCGTTGATAGAATCTGCGCCGTTAGCAGTAATGGTATCGTCGGCGTCTGTTGCTTGAATAACCCAATTTCTGTCGTTGGTAATAATGTTTTGCGCGGTCGAAGTGGAAGCAGTATAAGTGTTGATAAAAATTTCTGGAACAACGGAGCTAGCAGTTTTTGCAACGGAGGAGCCGCCCGCGTCCAAACCAGTTATCGCGCCCGTATCGGTGTTGCCCGTTAATCCGTTGTCAGTGCCCCATGAAGTCCAGCCGCTACTGTACCAATAATTTTTCTCCAAAATAATTCCGCAGTACTTTTCCAAAAAAATTGTCGCTTTGCGTTCGTTGATAACGTCCTTAACCGTCAAACTGTATGAACTGTAATTAACATTATCGCCGATATAAAGGTTGCTCTTTTTGTAAACGTCTTGATATTCAACCGCTTTTGCAGAAAGAATATCCGAATCGACATCGGCAATAAGTTTGCTTTCGCCCAAAACTTTCTCAACGGCTTCTTTCTCGGCGGACTCTTGGTCGGCTTTCATTGCGTCAATAACATCTTGAATACTGCTGTATCTTGAAGACGCTCTTACGGCGGAATCTAACATGTTCACACCGACTGAGCTGGAGCTTGCGTAACCGTGATTTGACAGTTGATAAAAAAAACTCTTGATAACGTCTTGCGCAGTCATAAAAGTTTAACCTCCTTATATATTTTTTTAGAATTTAATTCTTGATATTAGCTTTGTCAAACATTTTTAACAAACTTTAATTTTATATCAATGCCCGTTCAAAATGTTTTACACATTACTTGACATAAAATTTAGTTGACTATATAATTTATAGCTACTGATTGACATAACAACGGGGGGAATTGTGCGCGTCGTGTCCATTTGTCAACTTTCTAGTTACGCCGCGTATTTTCTTTCAGCGAGGAGTGACTGCTTTAATGTTTAATCCTGTTAAAGTCGGTAAACGAACACGGTACAGTTACGCCAAAATCAAGGAAGTTATGGATATGCCACATCTCCTTGATATTCAGCGTAACTCTTATGATTGGTTCAAAAAAGAAGGACTTAGGGAAATTTTTAGTGATATTTCCCCAATTTCAGACTTCACCGGTAACCTTGAACTTTTTTTTGAAAACTTTACGTTTGGGGAACCGAAATATTCCCTCGAAGAATGCAAAGAACGTGACGGCACTTTCGCGGCTCCTATTCGCGTTCAAGTTAAACTCCTTAATAAAATACGAGGCGAAATAAAAGCCCAAGATGTTTTTATGGGGGACTTTCCGGTAATGACGGAGAGCGGAACTTTTATTATAAATGGGGCGGAAAGAGTTATTGTTTCCCAACTGGTAAGGTCGCCGGGCGCATATTATGATAAAAATGTCGATATTAGCGGAAGAGATTTGTTTTCCGCTACTGTTATTCCTAATCGCGGCGCGTGGATTGAACTCGAAACTGATTCTTCCTCCAATATCTCCGTCCGTATCGACCGTACTAGGAAAATGCCTGTCACTTATCTTTTGCGCTCTCTCGATTTCCAATCTAATCAGCAAATTCTTGACCTTTTTGACTTTCATTTCTTTATTTCCTCTTTTATCTATCAAAATAACCTCGCTTCCGATATTTATCAGCTCATAAATTCTAATTCTGATTTCGCTAACGATCAAAGGAATTCTTTTACTCTCGCTTTCCTTAATCATCTTTCCATTAACCAAAATAGCAAACAAAATATTTATCGCGATAATAACAAGTTAATTGAGGATTTAGCCCACGTTTTTGACGATATTGACGATAAATACTCTTTTTTAATCGATTTAATTCAAAATCCAAATTGGAATATCGATTTCGCTCATAAATATCTCGCCGAATTGATTAAAAATCCCGATTTTATTTCTAAGGATAAATATAAGTCTATTGCTCATTTCTTTCCAGAAGATAAAGTTAAATCTATGGATAAAAATTCACTTGATTACGTTTTTAAGCCTCTAGCCGAATTGCTCGCTAATCCTAATTCTAATTTCGACGATAAATATCGCGCTGTTTCTCATTTTATTCCCGAAGAAAAATTAAATTCTATCAGCGAAAATTCCTTATATTCCGTTTTTAAATGCTTTGCTGAATTGCTCAAGAATCCAGATTTTACTTTTGACGATAAATATCGCCTCATTTCTCGCTTTGTTGCTAAAGAACGTTTTGATTCTATCGATAAATCTTTGCTCAATTATATTTTTGCTCCTTTTAATTTCTTGTTCGATACTTTTACTGCTCTTGATTCTAACTTTGATTTTGAATCTAATTGCAAATTTTTATTGAGCATTTTGCCCATAGGAAATAAAAATAATGAGCTTGTTACCGAAAATTCCGATGTTCGCAGTCCTTTTGCGCAGGCTTTCTTCCAAGTAAATAACGATTTCGATTTCCTGCTTGCTACTTTTAATCTTCTCGACCAAAAATTCGATAACCTTTCCAATTTTAAATACCTTTTGGAACTGTTTTTTGCCGTCGAAAATAAAAATTCACTCGTTAAGGCTTATCGCGCTTTCGCTATTATGCTCGATAATGACCGTAAAAATAATGAAGATAATAAAGAAAAAGCCCTTATCGGCGTTTATAATCGTATTCGTCCTGGCGAACCTCCTTCTCCGGAAAATTGCCTTTCCCTTTTGCACTCCCAATTCTTCGACCCTAAACGTTACGATTTCGCCGCCGTCGGTCGTTATAAAATTACTAAAAAACTCGGCTGGAAAAACCGCATTTTGGGTAAAATCCTTGTCGAAGATTTAATCGACGCTGAAACAGGCGAAGTTCTTATTCCGGCTGGCTCTACCGTCACTAAACAACAACTTAAAAATATTCCCGATGATCGCGACGAAAAAATATTTAGTTTGCAACGCGACCCCGAACGTAGAGGATTTTATACTCCGATTCCGATTAAAATTCGCTCAGATTCCGGCGATTTTACCATTTTGTGCGCTCCAACGCTCGATATTCGCGCTAATCGTACCGTTTGCGTTGCTGATATTTGCTCCGCTATTTCTTATATCTTCGAATTATATTCTGGCTTGGGCATTGAGGACGATATTGATCATCTGGGCAATCGGCGCGTGCGCTCGGTCGGCGAACTTCTGCAAAATCAATTCCGCATTGGTATGACGCGTATGGAAAGAGTCGTTCGCGAACGCATGACTACTCAAGACCCAGATATTATCACTCCGCAGAATTTGATAAATATCCGCCCTGTCGTCGCTGCTATTAAAGAATTTTTCGGTTCTTCCCAGCTTAGTCAGTTCATGGATCAGCATAATCCGCTTTCTGAATTGACGCATAAACGACGCCTTAGCGCGCTCGGACCGGGTGGGTTATCGAGAGAACGCGCTGGGTTTGAGGTGCGTGATGTTCATAATTCGCACTATGGGAGGATGTGCCCCATTGAGACGCCTGAAGGTCCTAATATCGGATTGATTGGATCGCTTTCTACTTACGCTAGGATCAATCAATTCGGTTTCATTGAGACCCCTTATCGGAAAGTTGATAAACTTAATCGTTGCGTTACTAAGGAAGTTCGTTACATGACTGCCGATGAAGAAGAATCTTTTATTATCGCTCAAGCTAACGAACCTCTTAATGACCAAAATTATTTCGTCAATGAACGCGTCACCGTTAGAAAAAAAGAAGAAACTACTAAGGTTAATCGCGAACTTGTCGATTTTATGGACGTTTCCCCTAAACAAGTTGTCTCTATCGCTACCGCCCTTATTCCCTTTTTAGAAAATGACGACGCTAACCGCGCCTTAATGGGTGCAAATATGCAAAGACAAGCCGTTCCACTCCTCAAAACTCAAGCTCCATTGGTTGGTACTGGTATGGAATTTAAAGCTGCTTGCGATTCCGGCGTTATGATCCTCGCTAAACGTCCCGGAACCGTCGTTAGCCTCGATTCCTCTTTCATTAAAATCAAAGTCGACAATTCTAAGGATTTCGATACCTATAAACTCCAAAAATTCATACGCTCTAATCAGGGAACTTGCATTAACCAAACCCCTATCGTTTCTGAAGGCGACCATGTCGACGCTATGCAACCTATCGCCGATGGTCCTGCCACTTCTTTTGGCGAACTCGCTCTCGGTTACAATATCCTCGTCGCTTACATGCCTTGGGAGGGGTATAACTACGAAGACGCTATCCTCTTATCCGAAAACCTTATAAAACGCGATATTTTTACCTCTATCCATATCGAAGAGTATCAATGCGACGCTCGCGATACTAAGCTCGGTCCCGAAGAAATTACCCGCGATATTCCTAACATTTCTGAAGAAGCTTTAACCCATTTAGATTCCGAAGGCGTTATCGCTATCGGTGCCGACGTTCGCACTGGCGATATTTTAGTCGGTAAAGTCACTCCTAAAGGCGAAACTGAATTAACCGCTGAAGAACGATTGCTCCGCGCCATTTTCGGCGAAAAAGCCCGCGAAGTTCGCGATACCTCTCTGCGCGTTCCTCATGGCGAATCCGGCAAAGTCGTCGCTGTCAATGTCTTCACTCGCGATAATAACGATGAAATGGCTCCGGGTATCAATAAGCAAGTGCGCGTTTATCTCGCTCAAAAGCGCAAAATCTCCGTAGGCGATAAAATGAGCGGTCGTCATGGCAATAAAGGCGTCGTTAGTGATATTCGCCGTCAGGAAGATATGCCTTTCCTCCCCGATGGTACCCCCGTTGATATTGTTCTTAATCCTTTAGGCGTTCCTAGCCGTATGAATATCGGTCAAATCCTCGAAACTCATCTCGGCATGGCTGTTCACAATATCGGTATCCGTATTAAGAGTAACGACCCAAATATCGAACGCGATTTGCGCAATTTCGGCTTCGATGTCGATTCCTTTGGTCTTCCTGATGTCTATGAAGCGGGTATCAATGTCGCTACTCCCGTTTTCGACGGTGCTAAGGATAACGAAATCTTCTCTTCCATTCGCCTTGCCAATTTCGATTCCGACGGTAAGTCCATTCTCTTTGACGGGAGAACTGGTCTTCCTTTTTTTAATCGCGTCACTGTTGGTTATGTTTATATGCTTAAGCTTCATCATCTCGTTGACGATAAGATTCACGCTCGCTCCACTGGTCCATATTCCCTTGTTACTCAACAGCCTCTCGGCGGTAAGGCTCAATTCGGCGGTCAACGTTTCGGCGAAATGGAGGTTTGGGCTTTAGAAGCTTATGGTGCCTCCTATACTCTTCAAGAAATCTTAACCGTTAAATCTGATGACGTTGTAGGGCGCGTTAAGGCTTATGAAGCTATCGTCAAAGGGCAAAATATCCCCGAACCCGGCGTTCCTGAGTCTTTCAAAGTTCTTATTAAGGAATTGCAGTCTATCGGTCTTGATATTCGCGTCCTTACTCGCGATTCCAAAGAAATTACCCTTCACGATGACGACGATGACGATTCCAATCCTGAGGAGGTCTAACTTATGCTCGATGTCAATGCTTTTGATTCTATGCGTATCTCTCTCGCCTCTCCCGATACCATTCGTAATTGGTCTTATGGCGAAGTCAAAAAGCCCGAAACTATCAATTATCGCACCCTTAAGCCCGAACGCGACGGGCTTTTTTGTGAGCGTATCTTCGGTCCCACTCGCGATTGGGAATGTCATTGCGGTAAATATAAGCGCGTCCGCTATAAAGGCACCATTTGCGATCGTTGCGGCGTCGAAGTCACTCGCGCCAAAGTTCGCCGTGAGCGCATGGGGCATATCGAACTCGCTGCTCCTGTCTCTCATATCTGGTACTTTAAAGGCATTCCCTCTCGTATGGGTTTACTTTTAGATATTTCCCCTCGCTCCCTCGAAAAAGTTCTCTATTTCGCTTCTTATATCGTCCTCGATTCTGGCTCTTCCGATTTACATTCCAAAGACCTTTTAACTGAAGGGCAATTTCGTTTAAAAGTCGACCAGTTCGGTAAGAATTCCTTCAAAGTCGGTATCGGCGCAGAGGCTATCGCCCTTCTACTTCGCCAACTCGATTTAAATGCTCTCTCTTCCGAACTCCGTAGCGAGCTTAATTCTTCCAATGGTCAAAAGAAGATTCGCGCCATTCGTCGTCTTGAAGTCGTCGAGGCTTTCCGCAAATCTGGTAACCGCCCCGAATGGATGATTCTTACTGTTATTCCCGTTATTCCTCCAGAACTTCGTCCTATGGTCCAACTCGATGGCGGTCGTTTCGCTACCAGCGACTTAAACGATCTTTATAGAAGGGTAATAAATAGAAACAACCGCCTAAAACGATTGTTGAACCTAAAGGCTCCCGAAATTATAGTCCGCAATGAAAAAAGAATGTTGCAAGAATCTGTCGACGCGCTTATAGATAACGGAAGGAGAGGTCGCCCCGTTACCGGTCCCGGTAATCGTGCGTTAAAGTCGCTAAGCGATATGCTCAAAGGTAAGCAGGGGCGTTTCCGTCAAAACTTACTCGGAAAACGTGTAGATTATTCCGGTAGGTCGGTAATAGTAGTGGGACCGGAATTAAAGTTGCACCAATGCGGGTTGCCAAAAGAAATGGCACTGGAACTGTTCAAGCCGTTTGTAATGAAAAAACTAAGCGAAGAATCAGGCTTAACAATAAAAGCGGCAAAGAAAAAAGTCGAACGAGCAAATAGCGAAGTCTGGGGAGTATTGGAAGAAGTAATAAAAGAACACCCCGTGCTGCTAAATAGAGCACCAACATTGCACCGCTTAGGAATCCAAGCCTTTGAACCAGTATTGACAGAAGGACGAGCGATAAAATTGCACCCGTTAGCATGCACAGCGTACAATGCAGATTTCGACGGGGACCAAATGGCAATCCACCTGCCACTGTCAGCAGAAGCGCAAGCAGAAGCACGAGTGCTAATGCTGTGCGCCAATCACATCCTCGCGCCCAAAGACGGTAAGCCAATAATAGTGCCAACGCAAGATATGGTATTGGGAAGCTATTACTTAACAAAAGTGCAAGAGGGAGCCAAAGGAAGCGGGCGCAAATATACGGGAATAGAAGAAGCATTGCTGGCGCACGAGCAAGGAGAGTTAGACCTGCAAGCGCAAATCGAAGTGCGAATCGAAGGACGGCTATATAAAAGCAGTTTAGGAAGAATGCTATTTAATGAGCAACTGCCAAAAGAAATCCGCCAATACGAAGAGGAAATGAAAAAGGAAGAATTATGCCAGAAAGTGGAAGAGAGCTATGAAAGGTATGGAGGCTATCAAACGGCGCAAGTAATAGATTCAGTAAAAAGGTTAGGCTATGCCTATGCAAGTAAATCAGGACTAACGGTGTCGGTGTCGGATTGTATAGTGCCAGAAGCGAAAAAGCGAATAATAAAAGAAGCAAGCGAGCGAGTGACAGAAGTGGAAAAACAAAGCCGACGGGGCTTGCTAACGGAAAAAGAGAGATATAACAAGGTAATAGGAATCTGGAATCGAGCAACGGAAGAAGTAACAGTGGCAATGATGGAAAATATGGAAAAGACAAATCCGATATATATGATGGCGGCAAGTGGAGCGCGAGGAAACAAACAGCAAATGAGGCAATTAGCGGGAATGCGCGGACTAATGGCAGATCCGTCCGGGAAAATAATCGACTTGCCGATAACAGCAAATTTTAGGGAAGGGCTAAGCGTGAGTGATTATTTCATAAGTAGTCATGGAGCGCGCAAGGGCTTAGCCGATACCGCGCTAAGAACAGCCGATAGTGGCTATTTAACGCGCCGCTTAGTCGATGTGGCGCAAGATGTGTTGGTAAGAAGTAGAGATTGCGACGAAAAGGAAATAAATCTGATGTTGATCCGAGCGCAACTGAGCGAAGACACCTTCGACGCCTTAGAACAATTATCGGAAAGTCTAATGGGAAGAGTGTTAGCAGAAGGAGTAAGTAGCGTAGAGGCGGAAACAATCTTAGACGAGGAAAGCCTAATCAAAATCGGAGAAAGTGGAGCAAAGTATATAGTGTTAAGGGGAAGCGGTTTAAGCGGAAACAGCCGAGTGCGCGAAACAATCAAATTAGGAGCGGAAAGCCCGCAGGAAAGAGCCAAAATCAAAGACCGCTACCTAAAGGTAAATGAAGGCAAAGAATTAGCGCGCGCCGTCATAGGCTATGAAGTAGGTTATAAATTAACAAAAGAAGCGTTAGAAGAGATCTTAAGAGAAGAAAAAGTAAAAAGCATAACAATCCGGGAAAACAAAATAAGGGGAATAGAAATAAGCGCAATCAGCGAATCAGGCGGCGAAATCGAAAGCCTCAAAGACCGAATCATGGGACGAACGCTCGCGGAAAATGTCTACGACGGGGAAGAATTGATAGGCAAGGTAAATGACAGAATCGATAGAAAAATGGCGGAGAAAATAAGCGCGATAAGGACAAAGGTAAAAATAAGAAGTATATTAACGTGTCGATCAAGTAGCGGAGTGTGTCAAAAATGCTACGGAGAAGACCTAGCGAACAGAACGGAAGTAGAAATAGGAGAAGCAGTGGGAATAATAGCGGCGCAGAGTATAGGCGAACCTGGCACGCAACTAACAATGAGAACATTTCATACAGGCGGAGTAGCGGGCGGCGATATAACGCAAGGCCTGCCGCGAGTGGAAGAGTTATTTGAAGCGCGAAAACCAAAAAATAGTGCGCAAATCGCGGAAATAAGCGGAAAAATAAAAGAAGGAGAACCCGATAAAAACGGCTTGCGTACGCTGATAATAGAGCCGCTCGACCCCGAAAACGAACAAGAAAGGGAATACAGCATCCCGTACGGAATAACGCCGCGAGTAAAAATCGGAGAAGAAATCAAAGTAGGAGACCGCCTGACCGACGGCCCGAAAAACCCGCATGACATCTTGCGCATTCTCGGCCTCCAAGAAACACAACGCTACCTAGTAAAAGAAGTCCAAAAAGTCTACAAATCTCAGGGCGTCGAAATCAATGATAAACATATTGAAGTAATGGTTCGTCAGATGTTGCACAAGGTCAAGATTGAAGACAGCGGCTCAACGGAATTTTTGCCGGGCGAACTCATTGATATGAACGTCTTCGAGGCGGCGAATACCAAAGCTATAGAAGAGGACAAAGCTCCTGCTGTTGCCAAGCCGATTCTTTTGGGCATTACTAAAGCTTCACTTGCGACGGATTCTTTCCTTAGCGCGGCAAGTTTCCAAGAAACGACCAGAGTTTTAACTGACGCGGCGATTAAGGGCAAAATCGACCCGCTTATCGGTTTAAAGGAAAATGTCATTATCGGCAAACTTATTCCTGCCGGAACGGGCATGGCGCGTTATCGCGAACTTAAAATTGTCGATAAAGAAACCGAATAAATTAAATCTGCAAATAAAAATACCCGCTCAATCATTGAACGGGTATTTTTATTGTTATACAAACTTTTTCTTTGTTGCGCCCAAAGCAATGAGTAATGAGTAATTAAAACCAAAATCATTGCACATTACTAATTATTCCGCATGTCCTGTGCGGTCGGGTTTTACCTACCTGCAACTTTTTATTTAATAACAAACTCAAGAGGTTAGGAACTAAAAATTTTGTTTAAGATAGTTGGAAATTGTCTCGCCCATTATTTTTTTTCCGCGAAGTGCAGGGTGCAAACCGTCAGGCGTCAAATTTTCGGGCAAATATCCAAATTCATCAGTTAAATCTTTGGCAACGTCGATAAAATACGGCGTGTTCATTATCCAAAAATTTATTTGTTCACGAGCTTCGCGCCAATCGCCGTCCGTTATCGGGATTCCGCGCAGATTCATTTTTTCGGGATTCATCGAAGTTATCGTACAAAAAACGGGCGTTATCTCGTATTTTAAGCATTTGTCGCGCAGAATTTCAAGATTTTTAATGACTTCCTCGCTTTTTATGCCCGTCCTTATGTCATTTACGCCGCCCATTATGATTAAAACTTGCGGATTAAACGGCAAAATGTCTTTTTCAAAGCGATTTATCATCATTTCCGTTGTATCGCCGCTCCGACCAAGATTTTTTATCGGAATATCGGAATAGGTTTCCCATTGACAAGAAATTTGCCCGGCGGGAATGTAATTTGCGCCGCCGTGAGTGATACTGTCGCCTAAAGCCGCGAATTTTACGGGCATTTCCACCTTAAAATATTTTTTTTCCGACCAATCGCTTAGCGGCTTATGATTTTTGTTGACTACGCGCACTTGCCAATAATATTCGCCCGCCTCCGTGAAAGCTTGCCAATCCGTCACGCGATTTAGTGCTTCCGTGTTGAAAAGTTCGCGCACTACTTGATTTTTTTCCACATTTACCACGCGCACCATATAAAATTCGGTTTTCGGCAACGGTTCCCAAGAAAACGTCGGATAAAGTTGCATAAATGCCATTTGATCGAATTCTGCGGTTAAAATGGGCGGCGAAATTGATTTTGCCTCCACATTTCCGCCAAAAAATATGCTTGCCGATAGAATTAGCGGTAAAAATCTTTTAAATCTCATAAAATTTACCTCTCCTTTAACTTTTGCGGATAAATTTGGCATAAAAAAATCCGTCAGTATTTGTGACGTGCGGCAGAAAAGTTTTCGTTTCGATAAGCTCAAAATTTTCATGCGTCGCTAAAAATTTCTCCGCAACGTCAAGATTTTCGCGCTTTAAAATTGTGCAGGTGCTGTAAAGCAAAGTCCCGCCGATTTTTAAAGCTCCCGCCGCGCCGTTCAGAATTTCTTCCTGCAAAGCGGGCAAAGCGTTAATTTCGTCAAGATTTTTTTTCCAGCGAATATCCGCCTTCCGACGAAGGACGCCTAAGCCCGAACAAGGCGCGTCGACTAAAATTTTATCGGCTTGATTTGGGAATTTCTCGCCGATTTTTTTTGCGTTAAGCTTGAGCGGTTCGATAATTTTTATGTCAAGACGGTCGGCATTTTGTTTAATCTGCTTAATTTTTCCGTCGTAAATGTCCGCCGCGATAATTCGTCCGCGATTTTGCATAAGTTCGGCAAGATGAGTTGCCTTGCCGCCAGGAGCCGCGCAACAATCAATGACAAATTCGCCCGCTTTTGGATTCAGCGCATGTGCCGCCGTCATGGAGCTTTCGTCCTGAACTTGACAAAGCCCGTCGCGCAAAATCTGAAATTCATTAAGTGCGCTGTGTTTACGACAAATAATTCCTTCGGGCGCGAAAGTTGACGGCTCAGCTTTTACTCCGAAAACTTTTAGCGCGTCCAAAATATTTTCGCGATTGGTCTTTAAAAAATTCACGCGCAAGCACAGCGGCGGATTGCTGTTGTCGAAGTATAAAATTTTTTTGGTCGCGTCAAGCCCGAATTCTTCCAAAAAATTTTCAACAATCCACACAGGGTGAAAAGTTCTTAACGCTAATGATTTTACGTCGTCGCCCGTTGGGAAGTCAGATTTATGCGGCTCACGAATTGCCGAACGTAAAACGGCGTTCACGAATTTTGATTCGCCGATTCCGCAAAATTTTTTTGACAGCTCAACCGATTCATTTACCGCCGCCGAGTTCGGCACTCTGTCCAAAAAAAATATCTGATACATGCCGACGCGTAGGACTGCCAAAACTTTATCGTCAACTTTGGCGAGCGGACGTTTCAGATATTTTGAGATTTTCCAATCGAGTGAAGCACCCGTTTTAATCGTGCCGTAAACCAGCTCCGTACAAAATTTTCTGTCGAGGTCGGAAAATTTCGCCTGCCTAAGAATTTGCGCCAGTTCAACGTTTGAGTAGGCACCATTTTTAAAAACGTTGTAAAGGATTTTCGTTGCCGTCAATCTAACATTATCCAAAAAATTTCCTCCTATCAAAATCCTAAATGAAAATAAGTTGTAGTTTCCAAAAGTTATGTTATAATGTCGCCGTGCAGTTTTGAAGTGAAATTTTGAAATACTTTGCTCATTGCCAAACGGCAGGCGGTCTAATATAAAGAAGCCCCCAGAAAGGGGGTGGAAGTGATGTTTACGATTATCTTCAGAATCATAATCATCGTGTTGATAATCCTCTGGATTTTCACCGGAACAGCCGCCTAAGTCCCGCAATGACTAGAAACGGCTAAATTTCATTCTTCATAATTAGACATCTTTGGGGGCAGATCGTTTATGAGCACCGTCCTGTTAGCGCAGGACGATTTTTTTCTGCCAAAGAAATTATAATCACCGCATAAAAAAATGTCAAATAAAAAGCTCCGTGACGAAAACCACCGAGCAACATAAAATCGCGACTTTGAAGAGGCTTGCGCCGAACCACGCCGCCGCAATTCCGATTATCAGCGCAAGCCCGCCCGATATTGGCGATTGT
>Ga0247609_10002286_pt1 | contig 20587 bp, 16 predicted proteins | sample 172DNAGHGlowgp2_FD_193487 | JGI IMG/M metagenome (GOLD analysis project Ga0247609, IMG submission 193487) | Sheep rumen microbial communities from Palmerston North, Manawatu-Wanganui, New Zealand - 1728 DNA GHGlow gp2 | ecosystem: Host-associated > Mammals > Digestive system > Stomach > Rumen ...
AGGCATATGTGTTAACCGCTTCACCAACGGGCCATAAAAAATGGTGGGCCTGGGGGGACTTGAACCTCCGACCTCACGCTTATCAGGCGTGCGCTCTAACCAGCTGAGCTACAAGCCCATTTGTTTATGACGTTAATAATATAACTTATTTTCAGCATTTTTGCAAGTTTTTGTTGCGTTTTTCGTGCTGACTTAATAAGTATAGCAAGTGATTTTGAAAAAAGCAATATAAAATTAATAAAAAAGTATTGTATTTAGGTATTTTTGACAATAAAAAAAGAGCTATTAGCTCTTATTTTATATTTTTGAACAGTTTATTTAATAATTTATTTATTAATTTAGTTTCAGCTGAGTTAACTGCTTTTTTACCAACTTTGTATAAAGGATTGTTCTTTTTAGCTTTTTCAGCTTCTTTTTCAGCTTTTTCTTTTGCTCTTTGTTCTTCTTTAGCTGCTTTTTCAGCGGCTTTCTTTTCAGCTTCTTCTTTTTTAGCTTGTTCTTTTGCTTCTTTTTCAGCTTGTTTAGCTGCTATATCAGCTTCTATTTGCTCTTTTACTAATTTATTTAATTCAGATATTTCTTCAAATGCAGATTCTCTTTCTACTGGTTCGTCATATTTTCCTAATAGAGTAGAAGAGTTAATTATTTTATTCCTTGATGTTTCGTCGATAACTCCCATTTTACTCTGTGGTGGAAGTACTTTAGCTTTTTCTACTATTTCTGGTTCTCCATTTTCATTTTGGAAACTAATTAAGGCTTCACCAGTTCCTAAAGCTAAGATTTCATCATATGTATTGAAATCTTTATTAGCTCTAAATGAATCTGCAGCTGTTTTAACAGTTTTTAATTCTGCAGGTGTATAAGCTCTTAAATTATGTTGAACTCTGTTTCCTAATTGAGCAATTACTTCATTAGGAATATCAGCAGGTGATTGTGATATAAAGTATAAACCGATACCACGAGATCTAATTAGTCTTACAACTTGTACGATTCTTTTTAAACGATATTCTGGCATGCCATTAAATAATAGGTGAGCTTCATCGAAGAAGAAAACCATTTTTGGTTTATCTAAATCACCAACTTCAGGCATTTTTGTATATAGCTTTGTTAAAATCCATAGTAGGAATGATGCAAATAAGTCTGGAGATTCAAACAATCTTACAGAATGAAGGATATTAATATAGCCTTTGCCATTAGCATCTACTGCTAGGAAATCATTGATATCTAATTCAGGTAGTCCAAAGAATTTGTCACCACCTTGGTTTTCTAAGGCTAGTAAGCATCTTTGAATAACACCAACTGATTGAGCAGTTACGTTACCATATGATGTTGTGAATTTTTCTCTATTGTCACCAACATATTGAAGTAGTAGTCTTAAATCCTCAATTTTATCTAGTTCCCATTCGTTATCTTTGGCAATTTTAAATACTACTGTTAAAACTCCTTCTTGAGCTTCTGATAATCCTAACATCATTGATAGAATTTCAGGACCAACTGAATCTAGAGTAGTTCTTATTGGATGACCGTAGTCTCCAAAGATATCCCAAAATCTTACTGGATAGTTTTTATATTCGAAGTTTTCTAGTTTTAGCTTTTCAACTCTTGAATCAACATTTTCGTTTGGTTCTCCAGGTAGGGCAGTACCAGCTAAATCTCCTTTAACATCTGCCATGAATACAGGAATTCCAGCATCAGAAAAGCTTTCTGCCATTACTTTTGATGTAATTGTTTTACCTGAACCACTTGCTCCAGTGATTAATCCATGACGGTTAGCTTTATCTAGTAAGATATTTAATTCTTTACCATCTTTTGTTTTACCAACAAGTATTTTTTCGTTTAAGTACATATTAACACTCCTTAATGATTTTATTATATCATAAAGATGGAAAAACAATTATATTTTTAATGACTTGATTACTTGGGAATTATTTATTATAATGAAGTTGGAGTGCAGCGATAATTTCACTATTAATAGTGTTAATTTTATATAAGATAAAGGTCTGTACTCCCCATGGTTGATATTAACGATTAATAGTTACATATCAACCTTTTTTTTGCAATAAAAAAACTACTTATGATAAGTAGTAATTTTTAAATGGTGTCCCCTTAGGGATTCGAACCCTAGACCCACTGATTAAGAGTCAGTTGCTCTACCAACTGAGCTAAGGAGACATGCTCTTCAGTACGTGTTTAATTATACTACATATAATCAGTAATTTGCAACTCTTTTTGTTTAATTGACTTATATTTTTTTTCTTGTTAAGATTATATTGTTATTGGAGATGATTGATATGTATCATATTTTAACTAAAGGCCAAAAAAAAGATCTTAAAGATAAATATCGTATTAGTAAAAGAGGGCAAAGTATGCTTCCACGTTTGAATAGATTAGTTCTTGAAGGTTTATTTTTAATTATATTTCCAATAGTTGTTATTGTGGTTGGTTTTGTAACTGACGAAATGTATTGGTGGATGTGGACATTAGCTCTTGGATGTTTGTTTGTTGGTTTAGTTTTTCTAATAGGACAACATATAATTAGAACTAATGAATATAATAACTTTTTGAATTTTCAAAACGACCTTAAAAAGAAGTTGACTAAGAGAAAATAAAAGGTTATAATTTAATCGTTACCTTGGTTATGGAGCAGTACTCAAGAGGCTGAAGAGGCGCCCCTGCTAAGGGTGTAGGTCGGGTAACTGGCGCGAGAGTTCAAATCTCTCCTGCTCCGCCATGTAGAAAATTAAAGTCCATTTGGACTTTTTTTGTTGGCAAAAAGTGTCAAAAAAAGACACCTAAATTTGCCTTTTTTGCCCATTTATGGTAAGGTATAAACCGTTTAATATAAACAAAACAAGAAAGGAAAGGTGATACAAATGAAAATTATTGTAAGAGATGAACAAGGAATTAAAAAGTGTTTAGTTCAAGTTAGAGATATTAAATATTTAGCAGATAGAATGAATTCTCCTAAATTTTTGAGACTTGCTTTAGGAAGCTATGTAGGTAAGAAACTTACTGGTGAAGATTTTATCGAGATTAACACTATAGGTATAGCTAAGATAATTGAAGAATGTCCATATATAGTTGATTTTCAAGAAATGGCTAAATATGATGATTTAACTTTGAGTAGAATGATATTACTTTCTCGTAGTCCAATTTCTCTTGATGAGAAAAAGAAAATGGATGAAGAGCATAAGGTAGAGGATTTAGTTGATCTTATTAGTTTTAATAAGGGAATGCTAACTTATCCGATTCCAGTATTATTTGATCAAAAAGTTTTATTTGATGATGGAGAGGTAGTTTTCGGGAGTACCACCATTCCAGAACATTTCATGTTAAAGAGAAATAGTGAGGATGTGGATTTGGCCGAATATTTTAGCCAAAATGCTCAATCTCTATTTGAACAAACTGGTATTGAAGGCGAAATGAAAGGTTATAATACTTTACCATTTTCAGATTCGTTACTTGTTCAATTTGATGTTAAGAAAAAACTATTAGCTAAAATAAGAAAAAGAATAACTCGTTAGTTATTCTTTTTTATTTTGAAGTTATATTAGATAAAGTAGTTAAGAAATCGTTCATTATAGTTAAATAGTTTTCTTTATTATTTCTTTGTTTATCTAGTAGAGTAGACATTGTGTTTATTTCTATTAGTTCTGCTCCATAATTATCTACTAAATCTTTTACACTGTCTGTAACATTGTTTTTGTTGGCTACAAAGATGTATTTGTATGTTTTGTCTTTGAATTTATTTTTTATTGAAGTTGTAATACTGCTTTCTTTAGTAATGTTTACAATATTAAATCCATATTTTTGTAGGAAGCCAAATGAATCGTAAGCAATTACTATAGTATTTTTCTTTTTGTTTTTAGCATTTTTAGCTATTGTTCTTAATTCAGCATCTAATGTTGTTAAATTTTCTTCTAGTTCAGCATATTTGCTCTCAATTTTATCTACAGCATATTTTGATGAACTTAATTCTTGTAAATCATTTTTTACTGTATTTGCTAGCATTAAGTAATTATTAGGGCTTAACCATAATTCTTCAATACCATATTGATATTTTAATCCGTATGATACATCAATGATTTGTATCTTTTTGTTTTTATTTATTAAAGTTTTAGCAATTTCTTTTTCATTGGATAACCCATTATATACAAATAATGTTGTTGATTTTGAAAAGTCTGTTAATTGTTTATCGGTTAATTTATATTCATTGATGTCTGTACCATTTGGATAAATACTTGTGATTGTGTATTTACTTTCTTCGATGTCATATAAACTAGTAATTATATATTCAATAGGATAGACGGAAACAGTAACTTTTGAACCTTCAAGTTCGTCTTTATCACATCCAGTTGTTAATGTTATTGATAATAAACTTATTAGTATTAAAAGTAAGATATTTTTTTTCATATTTTTCTCCTTGCATTAATATTTTTGATATAATAATTCTACTACAAAAAATTAGTTTAGTAAATATTGCAATAATTTGATATAATGGAAAAGGTGATAGTTATGGATTTTTTAGAAAAATTCGGTATTAAAATTAAGGATAAAGAGTTATTACTACAAGCTTTAACTCATTCATCATACTCTAATGAACATGATGTTAAAAACTATGAAAGATTAGAGTTTTTAGGTGATGCTGTATTACAAATATTAATGAGTGATTATTTATATAATAATTTAGAATTATCTGAAGGAGATATGAGTAAAACTAGAGCTAGTTATGTTTGTGAGAGTGCTTGTGCTAAATATGCTGAAGAAATTAATTATCAACCATATATTAGAGTAGGACATGGTCAAATAAATAATGTTAACGAAACTATTATTGCTGATGTTTTTGAAAGTATAATGGGTTGTATTTATTTAGATCAAGGTTTAGATGCTGCTCGTCACTTATTTGAACAAGTTGTTATACCTTGTGTAGAAAATCATAGTGTTTTTTCTGCAGATTATAAAAGTAAGTTACAAGAACTAGTTCAAACAACAAAAAAATCTTTAGAATATAGAGTAATAAACGAAAGCGGACCTGCACACGATAAGACTTTTGAAGTGGAAGTTGTAATTGATAATATTGTTTATGGTAAAGGAACTGGACATAGTAAAAAAGAAGCTGAGCAAATGGCAGCTTTAGATGCATATAATAAACAAGCTAAGATTTAGGTGATGCTATGTATTTAAAGTGTATTAGGTGTAATGGATTTAAATCCTTTGCTGAAAAAACAGAATTTGATATTAATCGTGGAATAACAGGAGTCGTAGGACCTAATGGTAGTGGTAAAAGTAATATAGTAGATGCTGTAAGATGGGTTTTAGGTGAACAATCAGTTAAAGCATTACGTGGCGATAATAGTATGAGCGACGTTATTTTTGCTGGTTCAAAATCACGTGGGCCTCAATCAAGAGCAATGGTTAGTTTAACTTTTGATAATACTGATCATTATTTAAATAGTGAATTTAATGAAGTTGAAATAAAAAGAGTAGTTTATCGTACTGGTGAAAATGAATACTATATCAATAATAGTAAAGTTAGATTAAAAGATATTACGGATTTATTTTTAGATAGTGGTGCTGGTAAAGAATCTTTTAATATTATTAGTCAAGGTGCTGTTGCGGACGTAGTTAATAGTAAGCCTGATGATAGAAGAGTAATATTTGAAGAAGCTGCTGGTGTTTTAAAATATAAGAAACGTAAGGAAGAATCTTATCGTAAATTAGAAAGAACTAATGAGAATTTAGAAAGAGTAAATCTTTTAATTGATGAATTATTAATTACTTTGGAACCTTTAAAAGAACAAAGTGAAAAAGCAAGAAAGTATTTAGATTATAAGGATTCATTGACTAATATAGAAATAGCATTAATAGCTAATGATATTGCGAATATTAATAATGAATATAAGAAGACTCAAGATCGTGTTAAACAATTAACTAATGAATTAGAAAGAATTAGTTTAATTAATGATACTGATAATACAAGAGTAGAAAATTTAAAGCTTAATGAATTGAAATTAAATGACGAAATTGATAAAAAGAATACTGATTTAGTTGAATTAAACAATTTAATTGCAGAATTGGATAGTAAAAAGAAAATTACTATGGAACGTCAAAAATATGAAGTTGATGATAATAAGTTGCAATTAAGTATGTTTACTTTACAAGAAGAAGTATTGTCTTTGACTAATGAAATAGAATCTTCTAAAAATGAATTAAATGAACTAAAACAAGATTTAGAAGTTAAGCAATTAAAATGTATGGAATTAATAAAAGTAAATGAAGAGTCTAAAGATAAGAGAAATGATATTACTTCTAAAATTAATAATATCAATAAAGATATCTTAGTATTAAATAATAAGATAGATATTCTTAATGAAAACATTAATAGTGATTCTAAATTACCTTATAGTGTTAGAAATGTTATTAGTAATGTTAGATTAAAAGGTATTCATGGTGTTTTATCTAAATTAATTGAAGTACCAGAAAAATATACAACTGCTATTGATGTTTCTTTAGGAGCACAATTAAATGTTATCGTAGTTGATGATGAAAAAAAGGCTAAAGCTGCTATTGAATATTTAAAAGAGAATAAGTTAGGAAGAGCAACTTTCTTTCCAATTTCTATCATTAAACCTCGTAATGTTTTGTTTGAGGATCTAGAAAAGATTAAAGATTTAGATGGCTTTGTTGGTACAGCTGATTCTTTAGTTAAATATGATGAACAATATAAAGGTATTGTTTTAAATCAATTAGGTAATGTAATAATTGTTAAAGATATTGATACTTTAAATAAAGTTGGTAAATTAATTAATTATAAGTATAAAATTGTTAGTTTGGCCGGAGAAGTTCAATATGCTGGAGGTGCTATTACTGGTGGATCTTTAAAGAGCAGTAGTGGGGTCTTGAATCAAAAATATGAATTAGATGGTTTAAAAGAAGATTTAGATAAGAAGAAAGAAGATCTTTCTAAAGCAGAAAAAGAGTTGAAAGATATTAGTTCAGTTATTGAAAAGAACGCTAATGATTTAGAATCTTACCAAAGAGAAGTTGTTTTATTAACTGAAAAAGTTAATGTTAAAGATTCTAATTTAAATAATTTGAACAAGAGTTATGAAAACAAGAATAATGAGCTTGTTGGTGTTAAGAATAAAAAAGAAAATAAATTAGATAAAGAATTAGAGAGTATTTTAAATGAATACTATGAAAAAGTTGCTGATAAGGAACGTATTGAAAAAGAATTAGAAAAACTAAAGAGCGAAAAGTTTGATTTAACTAATGAAATTGCTAATTTAGAAAAAACTTATAGAGAAGCTAATGCGGAAATAACTAGTAAGCAAAATGAATTAAAATTAGAAGAAATCAAATTGGGTAAGATGGATGTTAGATTAGATAATCTATTATTAGAATTAAATGAAGATTATAATTTAACATTTGAAAAAGCTCATGAAGAATATAGTTTGGATATTGAAGAAGATACGGCTCGTATTACAGTTAATAATTTAAAAGCTAAGATTAGAAGTTTAGGTGAAGTTAATACGGGAAGTATTGCTGAATATGAACGCATTAACGAAAGATATACTTTCTTAACTGATCAAAGGAACGATTTAGAGTCTTCAATAGGCAGTTTAATGTCTGTTATTGAAGAAATGGATGAAATAATGAAGACTAAATTTGTAGAGACTTTTGAGAAGATTAAGAAAGAATTTAGTGTAGTTTTTAAAACACTATTTAAAGGTGGAGAAGGTGTCTTAGAGTTAACTAATCCAGATGATATTTTAAATACAGGTGTTGAAATATCTGCATTACCTCCTGGCAAGAAGTTAAATTCTATTGCTTTACTTTCAGGTGGAGAAAAGACATTAACTGCAATTGCATTATTGTTTGCAATTCTTAATGTTAAACCGGTTCCATTTGTTATTTTAGATGAGGTTGAAGCTGCTTTAGATGATGTTAATGTTGCTGCATTTGGTGACTATTTACTATCTAGAAAAGATCGTAGCCAATTTATCATTATTACACATAAGAAGAAAACAATGGAATTTGCCGATGCTTTATATGGTATTACAATGCAAGAATCAGGAGTGTCTAAATTAGTTAGTGTTAAATTGGAAGGATAGTGTATATGGAAAAGAAGTTCACGATGGAAAACGACGTTGGTATAGAAGTTAATTATACTGTACTAGCTCAACTTGGAGAATATTTGATATATACAAATTATATGCCTTCAGATAATGAACTTGGTATTCGTTTATTAGTTGGGAGGGTTGTAGAAGAAAATCCTTTAAAACTAGAAAGAGTACCAATTGCAGAACAAAAAGAAATTATCGAAGAATTTAAAATGGCGGTAATTACTAGTGGTAAAAAGATAAGAAGAGTTATTTAACTCTTCTTTTTTTTAAAAAAGGAAATAGAGTATTAATAGCGAATAATTAGGGTAGGAGGTTATATGAGTTATTTAATTAAAGAAATGAATATAGAAGAAAGACCAAGAGAAAGATTTAAAAAATTTGGAGTTGAAGCTTTAAGTAATGAAGAATTGTTAAGTATTCTTATGAGGACTGGGACTAAATCTAAATCTGTTAAACAATTAAGTTTTGATTTACTAAAGGAATTGAAAATGAAAGATTTAGCTAAAATTAGTTATCAATCATTAAAGAATATTAAGGGAATTGGGGAAGTTAAAGCTATTACTATTCTAAGTGCTATTGAATTTGGTAAGAGAGTCTTAAGTAAAAGTGGAGACGTTTATCATATTCAAACAGGTGACGATGTTTTTAATCTATGTAGAGATGAGTTGAGTTATGAAATCCAAGAAAAGTTTTTGGTTGTTTATTTGGACACAAGGAAGAATGTAATTGAAAAAAAGATTATTTTTGTTGGTAGTACCAATTCAAGTAATGTAACTCCTAAGGATGTTTTTAGAGAAGGAGTTAGGTGTAACGCCGTTTCGATGATTTTAGTTCATAATCATCCGGCGGGAAGTATTAATCCAAGTAAATCTGATATTGAATTAACAAGTGAGTTTATTAAATTGGGCAAGATGATGGGGATTACAATTACTGATCATATTATTATTGCTCAAGATAAATTTTTAAGTATTAGAATGATAAATCCACAGTTATTTATTGATATTTAATCATAATTGTTTTATTATAAATATTACATTTAGGAGGGTTTTGTTATGGCAACATATTCTATTAAAAAGATTAATAATGGTGAATATAAAGAAGTTGAAAAGACTTTTGTTTTGGATACTAATAAATTTCGTAGTAAAAACGATACTTTGTGCTTTAATGTTGTAGGAGAAGAAAACCCTGCAGTTTTTGACTTGGAGATTTTTGAAAATATTATGATGAGTCAAATAGACCAAGGTTTTATGGAATCTTTGGAATATAAAGATGGACTTTTGATTGCAACAACTAGAGATGGAAATACGATAAAGAAATATACTTATGACTTTGGTTGGAGTAGATTAAAAAGTACAGCTGTAGAAGAAGAAACTGCAAAAGATGAAGAACTAAAACCTGTAGAAAAGAGATTTGTATTAGATATAGATAGATTTAGAGGACGCGTTGATACACTGTATTTTAATGTTGTAGGCGAAGAAAACCCTGTAGTGTTTGATTTGAGTCTTTTTGCAAGTAATATGCTTCACCAAATAGAACAAGGATTAATGGAATCTTTGGAATATAAAGACGGACTTCTTATAGCTATAATTAGAGACGGAAATACAATAAAGAAATATACTTATGATTTTGGTTTTAGTAAATTAAAAAATACTTCTCAAGATTTAGAAACAAAAAATAACGATGCGCATAGAGAAATAGAAAAGAGATTTGTACTAGATATAGAAAAATTCAGAGGACATGGGGATACTCTATCTTTCAATGTATTAGGTGAAGAAAATCCAACAGTTTATGATTTGAATGTTTTTGTAAACCAGTTAGTATCACTAATAGAGCAGGGATTTGTTGAGACTTTAGATTTTAAGGATGATTTTCTATTTGTAACGATTAACGATGGACATACAATGAAGAAGTATACTTATGATTTTGGCTTTGGTAGATTAGAAAATGTCACTTTCGGAATGGGATCAAACGGATCTTTTGATGAGTTAAAGAATCTTTTATTGAAAGTAATTTCTTATTATAAAGAAAATCCAAATAAGGCGTTGGAAGAATTAAAAGGCATTATATTTAAAATAGTTTCTTACTATAATGAAAATCCTGATCATTCATTAGAAGAGTTAAAAAGTGTAATGTTTAAGGTAGTTTCTTATTATAATGAAAATCCAAATAGAGAAATAATGTCTAAGCAGAAGTATATTAGAATGATTCTTGATATTATGGATGGGGATCGCTTACCAAATATGGAAAGCAAAGAAGAAATTTTAAGAGTATTTCAAGTTTATCATGGTAATAAAGGGGATATTTTGCAAATACTTCTTGATAATGTTGTTTTCTATGATGATAATGGTAATGTTTTAGATTATAGTTCATTTATTAGAACTAGAAAACTAGATGCTATTAAGTATGATATATTGAATCAAATGGAAATTAAAATGTTAATGTTTGCTGTTACAAATAATGCATATGATTTGTATCAAGAATATAATAATCGTACACATATTCCTCGAGTTGAAGTTGAATATAAATATGTGGATCAAGAAGGTAATGAAATTGAAGCTCCTGTTGAAGAGGTAGAAGCTGGCAATCTACTTACGTTTGGAAAAGAAATAATTAAAAAGGGAGCTAAAAATATTAGAAATTTAACTTTTAATGGTATTCAAAAAGCTTCTAAAGAAACGGCTTTAGTATTAGAAAAGATTAAGGAACGTAAAAGAACTAGATAATAGTTCTTTTTTCGTGAAATTAAGGCTATTTTGTTTGACTTATAGGGCTTTTCTTGTTATAATTAGAGACGTTTTGAGGAACTTTCTTCGAAACCGCACTAAAAAGGTTTAAGTATCAATTGATCACCTCGAGGGCGTGACTTCAAAAAATTTATAAGGAGGTATGTAGATGAAAGCTGTATTTGTAACAGGTGGAAAACAATATTATGTTACTGAGGGTGACACTATCTATGTTGAAAAACTAGATGCTGAAGTAGGAAAAGACGTTGAATTTGACGAAGTACTATTTGTTGACGGTGTTGCCGGAACTCCAACAGTTAAAGGTGCTAAAGTAGTTTGTACTGTTGAAAAACAAGGTAAACAAAAGAAAGTAGTTGTTTTCAAATATAGACCTAAGAAAAAATTCCGTAAGACTCAAGGTCATAGACAACCATATACTAAGTTAACTGTTAAGAAAATTGTTAAATAATTATGATTAAAGTTAATATTAAGAGTAAAAATGGTAAGGTTTATGGAATTGTAGTCAAAGGTCATGCTAACTATGATGATTATGGTAAGGATATCGTTTGTGCTGCTGTTAGTACAATGATGATTACTACTATAAATAATATTATATGTTTAGATGATTCAATTGATTATGTAGAAAATGATGGCTTATTAAAAATAAGTCTAAAAGAGGAAACTGATATCAATCAGAAGTTATTAAATAACTTAGTAATGATGTTAGAAGATTTAAAAAATCAGTATCCTAAAAATATTGAGATTAGAAATGAGGTTTAAATATGAATTTTATGAAATTAAATATCCAATTATTCGCTCACGTTAAAGCTCAAGGTTCTACTCAAAACGGTAGAGATTCTAGAGGTCGTAGATTAGGTGCTAAGGCTGCAGATGGTGAAACTGTTAATGCAGGAAGCATTCTTTATCGTCAAAGAGGAACTAAGGTTTATCCTGGCGTAAATGTTGGAATGGGTAAAGACCACACTTTATTTGCTAAAGTTACTGGTGTTGTTAAATACGAAAGACTTGGCAGAGATAAGAAAAAAGTTAGTGTTTACGAAGTAAAATAATTAATTAGGGCCTATAATTAGGCCTTTTATTTTGTTATAATAATTGTATAAATAATAATCTTATTATGAGGTGTTATTATGGTACAAGTTAAGATAAAAGATAGATATTATGAGTTGCCTATGGGAGACTTATATGAACGAAGATTCTCAAATTATATACACGATGGTGTAATTGATTTGAGTGGTTTGGATTTAGAAGAAAAGTATAAAAAGATTGATGAATTATTTGGATTTGTTGCTCGTTCTTTCGTTGTAGTATATGGAGATATGGCAGAAGAAAATGAAGATATGTATCATGGTGCCGAGATTGCCGATATTTGTAGAAGATTTGATTCTATAGATCGAAGACAAAAGTTTAACTATGAAAAAGGAAATGTTGAAAGAAGTATCCAAATAATTGAAACTTTTATTGAAGAAATTCTTATTCTTCGTAATATGATATTTGACGAAGAAAAAGCTATGAAAGTAGGGTGATTACAATGTTTGTTGATGAAGTTGTTATTAAGTTAATTGCTGGTAATGGTGGAGATGGATGTACTTCTTTTAGAAGAGAAAAGTTTATACCATTTGGTGGACCTAATGGAGGTAATGGAGGCAAAGGTGCTGATATTGTTTTTCAAGTTGAAAAAGGTCTTAAAACATTAGTTGATTTAAAATATAAAAAAATTATTAAAGGTGATAAGGGAGTTAATGGTAAAGGTTCTGACATGAATGGTAAGAATGCAGAAGATGTTATCGTTAAAGTACCAGAAGGAACTACTTTAATAGATGATAAAACTGGTTTAGTAATTTGTGATTTAACTCGTGATGGGGAAACTTTTGTTGTTTGTCACGGAGGACGTGGTGGTAGAGGTAATAAAGCTTTTGCTACGCAAGAAGATCCTGCTCCAAAAATGAGTGAATATGGAGAACCAGGAGAAGAAAGAATAGTTAAATGTGAGTTAAAAGTTTTAGCTGATGTTGGTTTGATTGGAATGCCTTCTGTAGGAAAGAGTACAATTCTTTCTTTAATCAGTGGTGCCAATCCCAAAATTGCAGCTTATCATTTTACAACTTTAAATCCTAATTTAGGTGTCGTTAAATTAAAAGACGGGAGAGTCTTTGTTATGGCTGACCTACCAGGTTTAATTGAAGGTGCAGCAGAAGGCGCTGGATTAGGTGAAAAATTCTTAAAGCACGCTATGCGTACTAAGATAATTGGTCACGTAATAGATATGGGTGCTTTTGAAGGAAGAGATCCAATAGAAGATTATAAAGTTATAAGAAAAGAAATTGAATCTTATGATGAAAAGTTAGCAAAGAAAAAAGAGATTATAATTGCTAATAAAATGGATTTAGAAAATGCTAAAGATAATTTAGAGAAGTTTAAAAAAGCATATCCTAAATTAGAAGTTATTGAAGTATCTGCTATGAATAATACTGGGTTAGATGAAATGATCATTAAACTTGCTGATACTTTAGATGCAATTGAGGATGAACCTTTATATGAGGAAACTAAATATGAAGGACATGTAGTTTATAAATATGAGAATACTAAACCATTTACGATCACAAGAAAAGATAATGGTAATTGGGTGATTCATGGTGATGAAATTGAAAAATTATTTATGATGACTAAATTCCATGAAGATCAAAGTGTTGATAGATTTGCTCGTAAATTACGTGGTATGGGTGTTGAGGATGAATTAGAACGTCTTGGGGCTCAACCAGGTGACGATGTTGAAATCTTAGACTGGGTATTTACTTTTAAGGAATAACGCTATGTTATTCTTTTTTAATTGGTTTTTTTATGTTAAACTAGTAATTGGTGGTAGAGATGAAAAATAAATATGATGTAATTATTGTTGGAGCAGGACCTGCTGGTTTGTTTGCTGCCTATGAATTAATTACAAAAAATAATAAATTAAAAATTGCAATTTTAGAAAAAGGATCTTGTGTTGCAAAAAGAGTTTGTCCTATGAACAAGAAGGGTATTCCTTGTCAAAATTGTAATCCTTGTGCAGTGCTTGCTGGATATGGTGGAGCAGGAACTTTTTCTGATGGTAAATTAAATTTTATTCCTAAATTAGGCAAGAGTGATTTAACTAAGTATATGCTTGAAAGCGAAGCTAATAAGTTAATTGATGAAACTGAAGAAATTTTTAATAAATTTAACATGGATGCTGAAGTATATCCATCTAATATGGATGAAGCAAATGAAATAAAGAAAAAAGTTGCAATTGCTGGAGCTAGATTACTTATTATTAAACAAAAGCATTTAGGTAGTGATCATTTACCTGAATACATTCAAGGTATTTGCGATTTCTTAAGTGAAAAAGGTGTTGATTTGGTTGATAGAGCAGATGTTACGGATATTAAAACTATTAATGAAACAGAACATGAAGTAACTTATAAAACTGGTTCTAAGAATACTACTTTATCTGCTAAATATGTTATAGTTGCTCCTGGAAGAACTGGAGCTAAATGGATTCAAGAATTAGCTGATAAATATGAAATACCTTATCTTTCTCAAAGTATTGAAATTGGTGTTAGAGTAGAAGTAAGGAAAGAAATTATGGAAGAAATTACTAATGTAATATATGACCCTACAATATTTATTAAGACTGATACTTATGGTGATGAAATAAGAACTTTCTGTACTAATCCAGGTGGATTTGTTGCTAAAGAAAACTATTATGGATTTATTTGTGTTAATGGACACGCTTTAAAAGATGTTAAGAGTAATAATACTAACTTTGCATTTATTTCTAAAGTTAATTTAACTCAACCAGTAACCAATACTCGTTTATATGGTGAGAGTATTGCTAGAATTGCTAATGTTTTAGGTGACGGAAAACCAATTATTCAGAGTTTAAAAGATCTAAAACAAGGCAGAAGAAGTGAATGGCATCGTATTAATAAAGGTTTTATAGAGCCAACTTTAAAGGATTGTGTTGCTGGAGATTTAGCGTTGGTTATGCCTCATAGATTAATTACTAATATCTTAGAAGGATTAGAAACTTTGGATAAGATAATTCCTGGTGTCGCTAATGATGATACGTTACTATATGGACCAGAGATTAAATTCTTTAGTAATGAAATAGAAACAGATAATAAATTTAGATTAGAAAATGATAATATTTATTTTGTTGGCGATGGTGCAGGAAAAGCAGGAAATATTGTAACTGCAGCTGCTACTGGCCTTGTTGCCGCACGTGATATTTTAGAAAGAAAATAACTACAAAAAAGTAGTTATTTTTTTATTTATTTTTGAAAGTATTTTAATTTACTTTTTTAGTTGTAAATGTTATACTTTAATTAGTATAAGAGAGAGTGTAGGGATACGTATGGGCAAAAATAAAGGAAAAACTTTAGCATTAAATACTTTGCTATTAATTTTTTGTTGTGTAATAGTTGGATTATATTGTTTAAATCCAATTAAAGAAGAAATCTTGAAAACTCATTTGATGAGCTTCGATAGTGAGGGTGGAACAGCGATTCAAGCGTTAGAGTTCCCTGAATGTAGTACATTGGAGGAACCGGCTAATCCGACTCGAGAAGGTTATATATTTAAGGGTTGGACTTTGAATGGCGAACCTTTTGATTTTTCGCAAGAAGTTTGTGGAGATGTTGAATTAAAAGCTGTCTGGGAAGAACAGAAACCAGAAGTTAAATATATAACTATTTATATTGCAAATGGTGATGGTTCTGAAAACTCTCCTGTTGTAATAGAAGAAGGAACGATTCCTACAAAACCTAGTGACCCTACTAGAGAGAATTATAAATTTACTGGTTGGACTTTAAATGGAAAATCATATAATTTTGATACTCCAGTTCCTGAAGGTTCAATTATAACAGCTACTTGGGAAGAGGTTAAGAAACCTGAAGAACCTGAAAAACCTGAGGAACCTGAGAAGCCAGAAGAAACTGAAGAATTTACTGTTAAATTTAATTTAAATGGTGGTAAAGCTGGAGGAACTTGTACAGATCAAAAAGTAAAGAAAAATGCTACTGCTAAGAATGTATGTAAGCCAACTAGAGCAGGTTATACTTTAACTGGTTGGTCTCCATCAATTACTACTAAAGTTACTAAGAATATTACATTTGTTGCTCAATGGAAACAAAATACTACACCTGGTGGTGGTTCTGGAGGATCAGGTAATAACGATAATGTTAATTATACAATTTACTTCGATACTAAAGGTGGCTCAAGTTGTAATTCATTCTCTGGAAAAATAAATACTCAATTTAAGATAAATAGTAAGTGTAATCCTACAAAAGCACATTATCATTTAACTAATTGGAAACAAGGATCTAAAACATTTACTCCTGGTCAAACATATACGATTAATGGTAGTGCAACACTTAATGCTGTTTGGGATAAAAACACATTTGCTTCAACTTGTAGTAAATCTGGTCAGTTAGGTGGCATTACCTGTGAGATTAAATTTACTGAACAAGGAAGAACAGTTAATTTAACAAATGTTACGGTTATTACAGCTAATGCTGAGTTCCCTAATACTTATTCTGGTAAAAAAATAGCTATTGGTAAGTCAACGACTTCATATACTTTTACTGGTACAGTAGATGGGGTTGAATATAGAGGAAGTGGAAGTGTTGTATCATGAGAAAAATAAAATTTTTAACATTAATATTATTTAGTTTTATTCTTTGCACATCTGTTAATGCTTTAGAATATGGTTATGGTGACAATTGTACCGAAAACTGCTTGGGCGAATATGATTATGTTATTGGTAAAGCAGTAATTACAAATGAATATGTTCAAGCTAATGATATTACTACTGAGATGTTAATGTTAGCTTCTTCTACAATTGAAGATAGTTCTCTATCAGAAATGAGAATATATATCTACATTCAAGGAAATGAATTTTTCGAATACTTTACTGAAGATATGTACGATGATCTTAATCCTACATTCGATATTCTTTATGTCGATGGTGTTTGTGTAGACGATGCTTGTAGAACTGGGGATGCTAATGCTAGAAATGTAACTTTTAGATATTTAGATGAAAATGGTGATTATACTACTAAAACTTCTACAGTTACATATAATCAACCACTTAATGCTAGTGCTGTTCCTGTTGTAGATTACTTGCCAAGTCATAAATTTGTTAAATGGACTCTTCCTAATGGTAGAGATTTTGATTTAAGTACTCCTATAACATCTAATGTTACTTTGGAAGCATATTATGATATTATTCCTTATAATGTTTATTATAATTTGAATTATCCAGGTCATAATACTGATGAATATTTTGGAAGTTGTATTTTATATGATAATAGTTTAAGTATTAATGAAGCTTGTATGACTCCGGAAAAACCAAGTCAAAGAGTTGGATATACCTTCAAGGGTTGGAGTTTAACTGCTGATGAAAGCGAAGCTGGCTTGTTACCTGAGCATACTCCGATAGCTCCTGTTGTTGGAACTAATTTGGATGAAGCTAAAATTGTGATGTATGCTATTTGGGAAGCTGAAGTTTATACAATTAATTATAACTTGAATGGTGGAAATACTTCATTAGGTGCATTAACAGGTACTTTACCTGCTACATATACTTATGATCCTAATACTGGTATTACTTTAGGAACTCCTGAAAGAGAAGGATATACTTTTGAGGGTTGGTATTCTAATGCTGCCGGAACTGGTACAGCTATTACAACTACTAAAGGAAAATATAATAATCCATTAGATTTATATGCTAAATGGACTCCTAAGGGTTTCACTCTTAAATATTATGTTGGATCTGGTTCATCAGCTACTCAATTTGGTTCTAATCAATCATGTAAGTATAATGATTGTGAAGTTAAAGCTGCTACTCCTAGTGGTAGTGGATTTAAATATTGGGTAGATTCACAACATGGATACATGTATACTGCTGGTAATTCAGTTAAGAGTTTTGTTAATGCAAGCGGAACTCTTGCTAATATAAATTTAACTGCTGTATTTAGTAGTGATGGATCTCATACAATTCAATACTTTGAGGGAAATACTGAACTAAATAATAACAGTTTTGTTAGAGAATATATCACTGGTGTAGGAACAAACTTACCTACAATGGAACCTAGAACTGGCTATATATTTGCTGGATGGAAAGATAGATCTTCTAATCAAATTATTCCTAAGATTGATGCTTCAAGAACTGATAATGTTGTAGTAGAAGCTGTTTGGACTCCAATTACTAAGACAATTACTTATGATTTAAATCAAGGTACTTTGGCTGGCTCAACTACTTCTTATACTTGTAATCTAGGTTCAACTAGTTGCGTTGCTCCTTCACCTATAAGATTAGGATATGAATTAGCTGGTTGGAGTTTAACTGATAGTGATGATGATTTAATTCCTGCTAATGCTAATTATGTATCTATAATTAATGGTGCTACAGGCAATTTAACATTACATGCTATTTGGGAAAAGATTGTTCATAGAATCTCTTATGATTTAGATGGTGGAAGTTTCAAAGGAACTGACGTAAATAATGTTCCATATACTGCTAGTAGAGCAGATAATAATGGTGTAATCACTTTTGTTAAACCTGTTAAGTATGGTTGGGAATTTAATAAATGGCAAAGTTCTCAATTAACTAATGTTTCTCAAACTAGTGGAACATTGGCAACTAATTTATCAAATACTGCAGTTGTAAACGTTAAAGCTTTATGGAATAGAAAAGCATTACGTGTTGTTTATAATAAAGATAATGGTCAAGCTGATCAAACTGTTAATTGCTATTATGATTCTTGTACTGTTTCCGTTACTGATCCAACAAACGGAACTGAGACTTTTGAATATTGGTATGATGAAGATAATGGCTATGTATTTGAGAACGGAGACCATATTGATGGCTTCTATGATATTGGAGATTTAACAGATGATACTCTTACATTAAAAGCTGTTTATAGCGGCTATCAATATAAGAATATCTCTTATAATGTCCCTGCAGCTCAATTAAATCAAGATAATGTTATTAAGAAATATGTTCTAGGAGTAGGAGCAAACCTACCAACTCCTAAGAAAGATGGATATACATTTGCTGGTTGGTCTTTACCTGGTGGTATTAGTAGAACATTTACTGAAATACCAGCTAGTGCTACAACTGATTATTTAAATCTTGAAGCTAATTGGACACCAAATACTTATAAAGTTATTTATGTATTAGATGGTGGAACAAATGCTAGTGGTAATCCAACTACATTTACTTCTGATGATGAAGAAATTGATATAGCACCTCCTTCAAAAACTAATTATAGTTTTAATGGATGGACAATAGGAAATGGCAACAATTCTGGTTTTGCTCTTGAAGGTGCTGGTGGTCAAAATTATATTGTTGACTTGGATGCTCATGCTGATTTAGTTTTAATAGCTAATTGGAAAAATGATAAATATAATATAGTTTATGATTTAAATGGAGGTACTGAACCTACTAATCCAAACCCTACAGAATTCGTATATACTTCTGGTGGTTGGGTTCAAACTTTAAGAGAACCGACTAGAGTTGGCTATGATTTCGAAGGTTGGGTATTGGTTAAAGGAACAGCTACTTTATCTGGTAATACACTTAGTGTTAATACTAGAAATGACGTTTATTTAAGTGCGAGATGGAGTGAAAAAACTTTTGATATTATTTATGACTTGCCTACTGGTGTAACACTAGAGGCTGCTAGCCCAACTAAATATAAAGCTACTGATACAAGTGTTAGTGTTAGTAAAGCTTCTAAGACTGGATATACATTTAACAAGTGGATAGTTAATACTACAGGGGATGTAACTTATAACGCAACTACTGGTGAGTTAGAAATCAGTAGAGCAGATAATGTTACTTTAACTCCTGATATGAGTGCTAATTCAGTTAGTGTTCAATACTGCGATGGTATTTATGAAAATGGACAATGTATTACTCCACTAGAAGGAGTTACTAATCCAACAAATACTAAATATGATGATATGTTAACTTTACCAGCGGCTCCAGATAATAGTATTTCTAATAGATTTATTTATTGGATGACTAATGACGGAAGATTTGTTAGTCCTGGTAATAGTATTCGATTAACTGGTGATTTAGTTATTTATCCATACTATGTAGATTTCTCTAAATTCCATTCAATTACTTATAATACAAATGGTGGAACATTCGTTAATGGTGATGCATTAACTAAGTTCTATGAAGGTGACGCATTTACTTTAGATGCGAGCATTGTAAAAGGTACTTCTACATTCCTAGGATGGTATACTGAACCAGAATTTACTAATCAAATAACAAGTGTTGTTGATCAAAATACAGATTTAGTATTATATGCTAAATGGGATGATCCAGCTCCATGTAACTTTGTTCCTGACGTTAGAGTATTAACTGAAGGAGGAGTTAAGAAAGTATTAGTTACATTCGACATGGTTAGTGGATTCCCTCAAGATCATTATGTTACTGAAATTGTGGCTTATTATCCTAATAGTCAGGTTTCTGATCCAAGAACATTTAATTATGGTGATGAAGTAGCACCTGAGTTTACTTATGAAGAAGGAATGTATATTACTGTTAATTGTAACAAAGATGATCATAGTGCAATAACTATTGTAGAAGATGATTTCTATGTTGTACCAGAAGCTGATTTAGAAGATTGCGACTTGGTTATTCCTGATGTTAGAGTATTTGAAGCAACTAATAAAGTTTCAGTT